>Ga0123352_10000203_pt1 | contig 72631 bp, 81 predicted proteins | sample TergutLab28metaG_FD_89700 | JGI IMG/M metagenome (GOLD analysis project Ga0123352, IMG submission 89700) | Labiotermes labralis P1 segment gut microbial communities from Petit-Saut dam, French Guiana - Lab288 P1 | ecosystem: Host-associated > Arthropoda: Insects > Digestive system > Gut ... | reverse complement strand
CAGCGGCTTTTATTTTAACATTTTTGCCAACATTCTCACTAAAAAGTTTAATATCTTCAAATGTTGCACCTGATGTACTAAAACCTGTAGAAGTCTTGATATAGTCAACCCCAGCACTAGTAACAATTTCGCACATTTTAACTTTTTCTTCGTTTGTTAAAAGGCAAGTTTCAATAATAACTTTTAAAATTTTTTCGCCACAAGCTTCTTTTATCTTTTTAATTTCTTCACAAAGACTATTATACTCTAAATTTTTAAGCATTGCAATATTAATTACCATATCAATTTCATCTGCACCATTTTCAATATAAGTCTTTGCCTCAAAAACCTTAATTTCAGTAGGTTGATAGCCATTTGGAAAACCAACAACTGTACAAATTTTAAGATTATCTTCAACATATTCTTTGGCAAATTTAACATAATAAGGCGGTATGCAAGCAGATGCAACTTTATATTTCATTGCATCATCTAAAATTTGTTTTATTTCTTCCTGTGTTGCAGTTTGTGTTAAAAGCGTATGGTCAACGCATGATAAGATTTTATTAATGTCCATTTAATTAACTACCTCCGTAAAGTATTCATTATAAAGCCATTTAGCTAATTTAAGCGAATTTTCACTTTGCTCCTTATTTTCCTGCTCACTCCAAAACCAAACAAACAAGAACTCAATTACAATCATAATAGTTGGTAAAGCATTATACTCATCAGCTGTTAAAGGGTTTACTTCATTATATCCAAGCAGAAGATTGTGATAAATTTCATGCCAAATTTTAATTTTAGCAAAATTGCATAGTTGTCCAAAAAGTAAGCTTGCCAAAAGATATGCAATGTCAAAAATTCGCACATTTCGCTGGCTAATATCAAAATCTAGCCAACCAGTTAATTTACCATCAACAAACAATACATTATGAGCATGAACATCACGATGAATAAGCTGGCGTGGCAATTTAACATAATTTTTGCTAAAAGCCGAATCAACGTTTTCTAAAATATTGCTAGAAACTAATGATTTAAGACTTGGTTTAATTTTATTTTTCCAAGTGGCAAGCAGATCGTTTTCATTGTATGCTATTTTGGATTCAATAAGCTTTAGAGCTTGGTGTAGTTTTGCAAGCTCTTTACCCATTGTGACAGCAAGATTAGGGTGTTTATAAAAATCTATTGTTTCGCCTGATAATTTTTTCATAAGAAAATACATACTATCGGGCGAAATAAGTTGCCCACTAATTGTTTTAACGTATGCAGCTACTGGAACATTTTTAGATGCTAAAATATCAGAAATTTGCATGCTGCATGATAATTCTTCGGCAGTAGAGTTTCGTTTTTTTAATATATATTTGCCATTAATATCCCATGTCGATTGTGAGGGAGATGCTATGGGTGTAATCGCAGCATCTCTTAAGCCCCAGTATAATAATATTTCTGCTATATTATCCACTATAATGCCAAAATACTTTCAAGAGCAATTTCCATCATATCAGTAAAAGAGCTTTGCCTTTCATCTGAAGAAGTTTTTTCATGCGTAACTAAAGAATCTGAAATTGTAAGCATACAAAGAGCATTCTTTTTGGCTTTTGCAGCGTTCATGTAAAGAGCAGCGGCTTCCATTTCAACGCATAAAACGCCTAAAGTACTCCATTTTAAAGTATCTTCTATACCTTTGTCGCCGTAAAAAATGTCAGAAGATAAAATATTGCCAACATTAAATTTAGCTCCTTTGGCTCTGGCGGCATTAACGGCAGACTCTAAAAGCTCATAACTTGCAATTGGTGCAAATGTGCCAGAAAAATTGAATTGTTTTGCATAAGCCGAGTCAGAGCAAGCACCCATTCCGATAACTAGATCTCTAATTTTTAAATCAGGGCTTATGGCACCAGCAGTTCCAACTCTTATGATATTTTTAACATCATAGAAATTGTAAAGCTCGTAAGAATATATACCGATAGACGGCATACCCATGCCAGAGCCTTGAACAGAAACACGCTTACCTTTATAATTTCCTGTAAAGCCTAACATATTGCGAACAGAGTTATATTGTTTAACATCTGTTAAAAAATTATCGGCAATAAATTTTGCCCTTAACGGGTCGCCCGGCATTAAAACCGTTTCGGCTATTTCTCCAAGCTTTGCTTCAATGTGTGGTGTTGGTATCATTGTAACATCTCCTTAAATTTGTATAGTATTATTTTACAATAATTTCATTCCAATTGCAAATTCTTCAAACCCCATTTTTTTATAATAGGGAAGTAGATTTTTTTCACAAAGAAATTGCAAGTGTAAATTATTTTCTTTGCAATGTTTGGTTATTTTTTTGATTATTTCTGTTCCTATTCCTCTATTTTGGTAGTTAGGCAATACACCTAATCCACATAAATAAGCGTTAATAATTCCATCTGAAACAGTTCTACCAGTACCGATGAGTTTATCGCCATCATACGCATATACAACTAAAAAGCTTTGTTTCATTGCCTTTAGAATATTATCAGAAGAAAGCTTTAAAAATGAATTCCAGCCTAATATTTCATAAAGTTTAAACAAATCATTCTTTTTTTGCAAGTCATACTTGTAAGTTATACTCACAGTATAACTTCCTTAAGAAAGCTCTCGCCAAAAACATCGTTTTCAATTTCTAAATATTCTAAAGTTGTTTTTGCTATATCAGCAAAAGAATTTCTAATTCCTAAGTTTATATTTTCTTTAATATTTTTACCATATGCAATTAGCGGAACGTATTCACGCGTATGGTCTGTTCCTTTAAAAGTTGGGTCGCAACCATGGTCGGCAGTTAGTATTAAAATATCGTTCTCTTGCAAATTTTCAGTTATTTTAGGCAAAATGTTATCAAACTCCATAAGCGAATCCGAATAACCCAAAACATCACGCCTATGCCCAAACATCATATCAAAATCTACTAGGTTTGTAAAGATTAATCCATTTTTGGTAGTAGCCATACACTCCAAAAGCTTATCAACATTATCCATATTTTCTTTAGCCAGAACCGATTTAGTTAAGCCAATTCCTGCAAAAATATCATCTATTTTGCCAATTCCAACCACCTCTTTGCCACTTTCTTTTATATAGTCAAGCATGGTTTTGCCAGTTGGTTTTAGTGAGTAATCTTTTCGATTTTTTGTTCGCTGATAATTACCACTCTTGCCTATAAAAGGCCTTGCGATAACCCTTGAAACCGCCAATTCATCCATAAGCATTTCTCTAGCAATTTCACAAATTTTATATAATTCTTCTAAGCTAACAACTTCTTCATGAGCAGCAACTTGAAAAACCGAATCGGCCGACGTGTAAACTATAACATCGCCTGTTTTAACGTGCAAATCACCAAGCCTTTCAATAATTTCGGTGCCAGATGCAACACAGTTGCCTAAAGCTTTTCTTCCAATTTTTTTCTCGAATTTTTCTAAAAAATCTTTCGGAAACCCATTAGGAAATGTAGGAAAAGGAGTATCAATTAAAAGTCCTGCCATTTCCCAGTGGCCTGTTGTTGTGTCTTTTCCTTTCGAGGCTTCAGCAAGTTTTGCATATGCTCCTTTAGGTGTTATTTCTTTACCATCAGCTAAAAGAGCACAACCATCAATATTTGATAAACCAAGGCTTATTAAATTTGGCAATTTCATTTTAGGCACGTGTTTCTTGATATTTATAAGAGTATTTGCCGAAGTATCGCCATAATCGGCAGCATCAGGGAGTTCGCCAATGCCAACGCTATCTAAAACAACTAATATAACTCTTTTCATAATAATTCAGCTCCATCTTTTGATACCCTTGCATACACAATAGGTTTCTTGCTAGGCTCTTTTTCAGAAAAAATAATAGATTCTAAAAATTTTGCCTTACCAATTTCACATTTTTCTAAGCTAGACGTATAAATTGTTGCCAAAACATCACTTTTTTTAACTATATCACCCGTTTTTTTGTGTAAAATAATACCAGCACTAAAGTCTATTACAGAATCTTCTGTTTCACGCCCAGCACCTAAGAGGCATGCAGAAAGCCCAATTCCCGTTGTATCCATTTTTTCGATAAATCCACTGCTTTCTGAAATAATTTCTTGGGTAAACTTTGCGTTTTCAAAATTATTAATGTCGTAGATATGGTTTTCATTACCGCCTTGAGCTTTAACCATTTTAGCTAAAGTTTCAATTGCCGATTTGTTTTTAATACATTCTAAAACCATTTGTTTACATTCTTCTAAACTACCTTTGTTTGCAAGAAATAGCATTTCGGCCGCCAATAAAACGCAAATTTCTGTTAAATCTTCGGGGCCATTTCCATTTAAAACATCAACAACCTCTTTAATTTCTAAGCTGTTGCCAATTGCATAACCTAATGGAGTATCCATATCAGTTATAAGTGCAACAGTGCACCTTCCAACAGATTCGCCAATAGCAACCATAGCTTCAGCAAGCTTTATAGAGTCTTCAAGTGTTTTCATAAAGGCACCACTACCAGTTTTAACATCTAATAGAATTGCATCACTACCAGCAGCAATTTTTTTACTCATTATGCTTGCTGCGATAAGGGGAATACTGTCAACCGTGCCTGTAACATCACGAAGAGCATATATTTTTTTATCAGCAGGGGCTAAATTTCCAGATTGACCTGCAACGCATATACCAGTTGTTTTTACAATTTCTAAAAACTCTTCTTTAGAAAACTCGGTCCTAAGGTTTGGGATGGCTTCAAGCTTGTCAACCGTTCCACCAGTGTGCGAAAGTCCACGCCCGCTCATTTTTGCAATTGGAACGCCAAGGCTTGCAACGATTGGCGAAATAATTAACGTTGTTTTATCACCAACACCTCCTGTAGAATGTTTGTCAACTTTAATTCCACTTATTGAAGAAAGATCCACAATTTCGCCCGAATTTACCATTGCCATGGTTAAGCTAGACGTTTCTTCTGCGGTCATTCCCATAAATCTGACTGCCATCAAAAAAGCCGACATTTGATAGTCAGGAATTTCTTTTTTTGTATAGCCGCTAATAATAAAATTAATTTCGTTGTGGTTAAGCTCTTGCCCGAGTTTCTTTTTTTCTATTAAATCTAACATTCTCATAGGTTGCCCTCCTGATTAAATATATTATAACACATAAGTACCTACCAAAAGTCTCAAATTTGTTTTAAATTTTTGACAAATATTTGTAAATTAACTTCTTGCCATGTTCAACTCCTGGTTGATTAAAAGCGTTGATGTTCATAAGCTCACCTAAAAATGCACAAGAATATTCTAGCATATACAAGAGCTGTCCGATTGTGAATTCTGTAATTTTAGGCAGTGTTAGAGTCATATTCATTTGTCCAACCTCTGTAAGCGAAGCTTCGGTTGCCTTTTTTGAAAGCTTAATGAGTTTAGAGTGAGGCACGCCACCTAAAATCTTCAAAGAATCAATATTTTCATAGTTTTTTGGAATAATCATCTCTTCATGATATTCATCAACATCTAAAAAGATAATAATCTTGTCTTTTGGCCCTTCAATGTAAAGCTGTAGCTGTGAATGTTGGTCTGTTGCACCTAGTGCCTTTGCCACATTAAAGCCAGTGTTTACAATATTTCCATCGTTATCAATTTCTTTAGAAAGTGATTCGGAAAAAAGCTGGCTATACCAATCAGGCACAAGCTTCAGCCTATCTACATAAGGCATCATAACAAAAATATTTTTATTATCTAAAAGTGACATATATTGCATGGCTGCAAAGGTTATTGCAGTATCTTCACAAGCTTGGCTTGCACCTCTTAAAATTTCTTTTATATCAAGCCCTAAAAACGCAGCAGGCAAAAGCCCAACAGGTGTTAAAACCGAAAATCTACCACCTACACCTTTAGGCACAAAAAACGTCTTAAACCCTTCATTTTTAGCGACTTTAATAAGGCTGCCGCTTTCTTCATCTGTTGTTATAACAATAAGTTCTTTCGCTTTTCCCCCTAATAAATTTTTTATTATCATAAACTGGCTTATGGTTTCTATGGTTTCTCCGGATTTTGTTATCACATTAAACAAGGTTTTATTTATATCAACTCGCTCGAGTATGTGAAAAAGTCGTTCAGGGTCTATATTATCGGCAATATAAAGCTTAGGTGTTTTAAATTCGTTATGATATGGGTGGTTTAGGGCATTATGCAAAACATATGTGCCAAAGGCAGAGCCACCAATACCTAAAATAACAATATTTTCAATTTTACCTTTCATTTTTTCTTTGTAATCTAAAATTTCCTCAACGACATTGCCTTGATTGTGTGGTAAAAGCATAAAATCCATGAGGCCTTTACTTTTTTTTTCAGAGATACTAACTTTTGCAGATTCTATTTTTTCTCTAATGTTTTTTATGTCTAACACCATGTTAGTATAGTCTAATTTTATTTTCATAAAAATCACCTAAAAACATTATAACAGATTTTTATTGTATTTTCCACTAAAAAATTGTATAATGGCTATATTACATATTTTAAGGAGATTTTACATGAGTTACTTACAGCAATTATTAATTTTACTGCCAATTATCTTTATTTCGGGATTTGTAGATAGTATAGCTGGTGGAGGCGGAATTATATCGCTACCTGCTTACCAAGTGGTTGGACTTAACCCAACTATGGTTTTAGGAACAAATAAGCTAAGTGCTAGTATTGGAAGCCTAACAAGTACTGCTAGATTTATAAAAAACAAAAGTTTTAGTAAAAAAATTTTTCCGTCGATTGCATTTGCGTTAATAGGTTCGGCAATTGGTGCTGAAATTGCAGTAAATGTGGACGATTTAATTCTTAAATACATTTTAATTGGAGCACTACCTGTTTTAGCAGTATTCATGCTTTTTAAAAAAGATTTTAAAGACGACGAAAGATACCAACAATACAGTAAACTAAAATTATTTGTAATGTGTGCATTAGTTGCCTTTGTTATTGGTATGTATGACGGTTTTTTTGGACCAGGAACAGGAACTTTTTTAATACTTTTATACACATCGGTTGTAGGGTTTTCACTTAGGGAGAGTTTGGGAAATGCAAAGATAATAAATTTTTCAACCAATATTGCAGCCGTAGTTGTTTTTATGTATAATGGGCAAATTGATTACAGGTTGGCACTTCCTGCTGCTGGGGCTGCAATTTTAGGCAATTACATAGGCACTGGGCTTGCAATTAAAAATGGTAAAAAAATAGTTAGGCCAATGCTTGTTGTGGTTTTAACTTTATTGCTTGGAAGTATAATTTATGGATTAATTATGGGGTAGATATAGCGATAAAGAATGAATTTAAATTACAGGAGGATAAATGATAATTGATTTAATTAATAAAATAACATATTTTGTTAGTAGATTAAGAACAGAACATATAGCACTAATTTCTGTACTGACTACATTTATAATTTTTATGATGGGTAAACGAAGAGAGAGTAGATTAAAAATATATGAAACAAGAAAAAGACATTACCAAAAGCTGATACGCTTTTTTGAAAATGTAGCTATGAATTCAAAAGAGCCGAAAAAAATCGAAAAGATGAAGGATAGTGCAGAACTTCATTCTCTAGGGTCTTCACTTGCAATTTTTGGTTCAAGAAAATTATATAAAACGTACTGTTTCTATCGAGAAGTTGCAAACAATCAGGAATTACAAAAGACTAAATATTATTCAAATGAGTTTATGGTTTTTATTATCGGGGATATGTATCGAATTATGCGAAAAGAAATTGGTTTATACAAGCATACACTCAATGTAACTTCTCCTAACATGTTATCATTTTTTGTGAATGACATTACTAAGCCAGACTATATGAAAAAGTATTATAAATATAGATTTAATAAGATTGCATTGAGAACATTTATTATAGTTAATAAATTTAGTGCAGGGTTACCTTTATATTGGTTTTACTATTGTATTTTAAAACCAATATTACACACAATTTTTTTGTTAATATATATTTTCATAAAATTAACAATTATTAAGCCCTTAAGATATATTCGTAAAAAGGGTTAGGTACAAATATAGAGAAATTTAATTCACCAGTATGACATTAAAACTTAATAGTTGCTTTGACGGTATTAATCAAACGAATAAATACAAAAAAAATGACGATACTACTTAAATAATGGAAAGAATTAGGAAAGTAGGATGGTTATATGGAGGCAATGATTAGCTTATTAGTAGGCTCGCAACTTGTATTTACTATTATAGCGGGAGTTTATTTCTTTAATAGCTTGAAGACTCAGTTGGGCTCTAAAAATAGTGTTAATTTAGAATCGAAAAGCGAAATTGAAAGGCTTAGAAAACTTAGGGATGTAAAGCTTTCTAAGCCTTTATCAGAAAAAACAAGGCCAGAGTGTTTTACAGAAATTGTTGGGCAGGAGCAGGGGCTTAGGGCGTTATCGGCTGCTCTTTGCGGACCTAATCCGCAACATGTTATTATTTATGGTCCACCGGGAGTTGGAAAAACTGCTGCGGCAAGGGTAATTTTAAAAGAGGCTATTGCAAATAATTTTTCGCCATTTTCTGAAAATGCTCCATTTATAGAGATGGATGCAACGATTTTGCAGTTCGACGAAAGAAGCATTGCCGACCCGCTAATAGGCTCGGTTCATGACCCAATATACCAAGGTGCAGGTTCTTACGGGCAGGCTGGCATTCCTCAACCAAAACCAGGTGCGGTTACAAAAGCTCATGGCGGAATACTTTTTCTTGACGAAATTGGCGAATTACACCAAGTTCAGATGAATAAGCTTTTAAAGGTTTTAGAAGATAGAAAAGTTTTTTTAACAAGCTCATACTATGTTAAAGGTGATACAAACACACCAAAGCATGTACATGATATATTTTCAAACGGATTTCCTGCCGATTTCAGGCTTGTTGGGGCTACTACAAGAAAGCCTGAAGATATTCCACCTGCACTTAGAAGCCGTTGTACAGAAATATTTTTCAACCCACTTAATGCTAACCAAGTTATAAAAATTGCACAAAATGCCAGTGAAAAAGCGGGTTACACCCTTGGTTTTGATTGTGTAAGCCTTATAAGCAGATATTCTAAAAATGGGCGCGATACGGTTAATATTATTCAAACGGCATCTTCAATAGCGGCACTTTCAGGTAATACTGATATTTCACTGTCTGATATAGAAGAAGTAATTGAATATGGAAGATATACTCCAATCAGAAACGTTGAGGTTACATCTTTGCAAAGAGTTGGGGTTGTTAATGGTTTAGCGGTTTCAAATCAAGGTGTTGGAGCTTTAATGGAAATTGAAGTTCACACACAAAAAACCGACAAAGCTAAGGGAATAATTAATGTTACGGGAATTGTAGACGAAGAAGAGCTGAATAATCGCTTCGGAAAAGTTAAGAGAAAAAGCACGGCAAAATCTTCAGTCGAAAATGTTGTAACGTTATTATCAAAATATTTGGCTGAAAGTTTAGAAAATTATGATATTCATATTAATTTTCCGGGAGGGGTGCCTGTTGATGGGCCTTCGGCGGGAGTTGCAATTTTTACGGCAGTATATTCGGCTATAAATGAGAGCTCTATCGATTCTCAAATAGCTCTTACTGGTGAAATAAGCATAAAAGGTAGAGTTTGCCCTGTTGGTGGAGTTAGAGCAAAGCTCGAGGCAGCAATTGAGGCAGGTGTTAAAAAGATTTATATTCCAGAAGAAAACTATCAAGAATCTTTTGCAAGCCTTAATATAGAAATTGTTAAGTTAAATCATGTAGAGCAAATTTTAGAAGATGTATTTTCTATTGAAAATGTGAATAAGAATAAGCAAACTTTTAGTGATAATGTGAAAAAAGATAATGTTTTAATTGCCTCGTCTTAAGAAGATGAGGCAATACTTGTGTTGGACAAATTATTGTGTTATACTAAAACAAAGTTTGATTTGGAGTGATATGATTTGGATAAAAATATAACAAATAATTTTTGGCAAAAATTTTTAAAATCAACTAATAAAGATGAATCTACAAAATATTATGATTGTTTTTACTTTTCGATCGAAGAGCTTGCTGACGAGCTTTTACAGCTTGTTTTAAGTGGCAAAAAAACGGCTACAACAAGTAATTTTCTTAGTTATGGAGCAGATGAATTACCTAAAGTAGGCAATTTAAGCATTGTTCTAGATTCTAAAGAAAATCCTCATTGTGTAATAGAAACAAAAGCCGTAACAATTTTGCCATTTAAAGAAATAACATATGATATTTGCAAACGTGAAGGTGAAGATGATACATTAGAATCTTGGCAAAAAAATCACTGGTTTTTCTTTACTGAAGATGGCAAAGAGGATGGGTACGAATTTACAGAAGATAGCTTGGTAGTGTTTGAAGATTTTGAGGTTATATACAATGTCTGAAAAAATTATGCTAATAGATGGAAACAGTTTAATAAATCGTGCTTTTTACGCGTTGCCACCTCTTACAAATAAAGAGGGGCTTATTACTAATGCTGTTTATGGCTTTTTAAACATATTTTTAAAATTTTTTGATGAAGAAAAGCCAGATAAAATAGTAGTTGCGTTTGACTTAAAAGAACCTACTTTTAGGCACGAAATGTACAAAGAGTATAAAGGCAACCGTAAATCTATGCCTGACGATTTAAGGCCACAAATACCACTTTTAAAAGAAGTGCTTGAAAAGATGAATATTCCAATTTGTAGCATTGCAGGGTATGAAGCAGATGATATTTTAGGAACTTTAGCTAAAAAGGCTGAAAACCAAGGTTTAGAAGCTGTTATTATCTCAGGCGACAGAGATTTATTACAAATTGCATCTGAAAAAATAACCATAAGAATTCCAAAAACAAAGGCAGGACAAACTGTTGTTGAAAGTTATAAAGCAAAAGATGTGATTGATTTATATGGCGTTACCCCTATTGAATATATAGATGTTAAGGCTTTAATGGGTGATTCTTCTGATAATATTCCTGGTGTGCCTTCTATCGGCGAAAAAACTGCACTTAAAATAATTCAGGAATACAAAAATATTGAAACGGCTATAGAAAATGCTGAAAATATTAAACCTAAAAAAGCATCAGAAAATATTGTGGAATTTAGTGAACAAGCGATATTAAGCAGGGTATTGGCAACCATAAGCATAGATTCGCCTGTAGAATTGCCTGAAAATAAAATTACATCTTCAGAAATATTTAATAAAGAGGCTCATGATATAATAAAACGCCTTGAATTTAAGTCGCATTATGCTAGGTTTTCATTAACAGACGAGCCTGTTGCAAAAAAAGAAGAGCAGACTGGAAATTACATTTTATTAAACTCCTTAGAAAAATGCGAAGAGTACATTAAAGGTTTAGAAAAAGAAGAAATTATCGCCACTTCTTTAGTGAATTTTGGCGAAGAAATTTGTGGCTTAAGCTTTTTCTCAAATAAGAGTACTAGTGGGTTTTTACCATTTAATGCAAATGTAAAAATTCCATTAGTTGTAGAAAATTTATTAAAATCTGATGTGAAAAAAGTGTGTTTAGACTCTAAAAAAGATAAGCTTTTTATGAAGAAAAGTGGTTTAGAGCTTAACAATGTTGTATTTGATACGAGTGTAGGGGCGTATGTTTTAAATGCTTCGTCTGAGCATTACTTTTATGACGATATTGCAAGAGAATTTTTAAACAAAGAATATCCATCGGTTTCAGAGCTTACAGGAAAAGGTAAGGGGAAACTTGATTTTTTAGGTCTTTCTGAAAAAGAGCAACTTTCATACGCTTGCAGGCAGAGTGAAGTTGCATTTGATGTATATGAGCTAATGCTTAAAAAAATTGAAGAAAACAAGCAAGACAAGCTATATTTTGATATAGAGTTTCCGCTTGTTGATGTTCTTTGTGATATGGAGTTTTACGGAATTAAAATAAATAAAAATGAGTTGCTGGTTTACGATAGTAAGCTTCAAAAAAGTATAGATATTTTAACCAGCAATATTTATGAGCTTGCAAGTGAAGAATTTAACATTAACTCGCCAAAACAACTTGGCGTAATTCTTTTCGAAAAACTTGGGCTTAAAGGCGGCAAAAAAACTAAAACAGGCTACTCAACCGCAGCTGAGGTTTTGGAGAAATTAAAATCTTCACATCCGATTATTTCAGAAATTTTAAATTACAGAACGCTTGCAAAACTTAAAAGTACTTACTGCGATGGGCTTTTAAATGTTATGGATGAAAAAACTCACAAAATCCATTCTACATTTAATCAAACAGTTACAACAACTGGGCGTATTTCTAGTACAGAGCCTAATTTGCAAAACATTCCAATAAGGATGGACTTAGGCCGAGAGCTTAGAAAAATTTTTATCCCAAGTGAAGACAATTTTGTTTTTGCCGATGGTGATTATAGCCAGATAGAACTTAGGGTTTTGGCACATATTTCGGGTGATGAAACGATGATTCGAGCATTTAAAAATGGAGAAGATATTCACCGAATTACAGCAAGCCAAGTTCTTAATATAACTCCTTTAGAAGTTACTGAAAAACAGAGAAGTAGTGCAAAAGCTATTAATTTTGGCATAGTTTACGGTATCAGTGCATTTAGTTTAAGTGAAGATTTAAGTATTACTCGAAAAGAGGCAGAAGATTATATAAACTCTTATTTAGAGCGTTATCCAAAGGTTAAAGAGTATATGGACAATGCTGTTTTAAAGGCAAAAGAGAAAGGTTACGCTGAAACCATTTTTGGTAGAAGGCGAACTATAGACGAGCTTAAATCTGCAAACTTTAACATTCGCTCTTTTGGTGAGCGTGTTGCAATGAATATGCCAATTCAAGGCAGTGCGGCAGATATAATTAAAATTGCTATGGTTAAAGTTTATAACAGGCTTAAAACAGAAAATCTTAAATCAAGAATTATTTTGCAAGTGCATGACGAGCTTTTATTAGAGGTTGATAAGGGCGAGGTTGATAAAGTTACTAGGCTTGTAAAACAAGAGATGGAAGCAGCCGTTAATCTTTTAGTGCCAATGGAAGTTGATATTAAGACAGGGGCAACGTGGTATGACACAAAGTAAGATAATAGGTTTAACCGGTCGTTCAGGTAGTGGAAAAGGTGTTGTTTCTAGTATTATTGAGGAGTATTGTGCTAAAATTATAGATTGTGATAAAATTGTTCATGAATTATTTAGGTTTGATAAAAATTTAAAATCAGAGCTGTATAATTTTTTTGGATGCGAAATATTTGACGATAATAATTATATAAACCGAAAAAAGCTGGGCTCCATAGTTTTTGCAAGCAAAGAAAAATTAGATTTTCTAACAAAAACAACACATAGATATGTTGTTAAAAAAGTGGAAGAAATAATTAAAGAAAGCAGCGAATATAAATATATCGTTATAGATGCACCACTTTTGGTTGAGGCTGGGCTTCATAAAATTTCTGATACGGTATGGCTTGTTTTTGCCAGTGAAGAGATTTCTTTGAAAAGAATAGTTGAAAGAGATGGTATTTCTTACGAAAATGCAAAAAAAAGGCTTGATAATCAAAAGTCTTTTGAAGAGCTTAAAAGTTATGCCAATGTAATAATAAAAAATGAGAAAAGTGTTGAGGAATTAAGGATTGAAATCGAAGAAAAAATTAAGCAAGTTTTTTAAATTTATATTTTTAGTAGCACTATTGTTTTTTGCAGGGCTAATGCTTATTTACACAGTGTTTCCTGTTAAGCATTTTGATATAATTGAGAGATACGCAGCTAAGCACGGGCTAGAGCCTGCTTTTGTGTGTGCGATGATTTTTACTGAGAGCAGATTTAGGGAAGGTGCGGTTAGTCATGCGGGTGCAACAGGGCTTATGCAAATTATGCCAGGAACAGCATATTGGGCAGCAGAGCAGATGGGCATAGAAAATTTTTCTTACGAAAACATAAAAGACCCAGAGATTAACATAAGTATCGGCACATGGTATATTGCAAGGCTTATAAGGCAATATGGCGAAGTTGATACAGCCTTGGCTGCTTACAATGCAGGTAGCGGAAAAGTTTCTGCATGGCTTAGAGATAATAGTTTTTCGGATGACTCTAGAACACTTCACACCATACCATACAGGGAAACAAGAGAGTATATAGGGCGGATTAACATGTTTTACAGAATTTACAGGATAAGGCTTAGACTAAGGAGAAATTAATGAAAAGAATATTGGCTATTTTAGCATCAATTTTTATACTTTCTGGGTGTGCGACTGAAGGTTTGCCAGCTGTTAGTGATTTAGATGAACAGCGTTTTATTGACGAAGAAGATGAAAGCCTAGAATTTACTAATATAAATTTGCATGAAAATTTATTAACATTAGCTATGAGAAACCCTTTAACCTTAAATCCTTTGCTTAATGAAGATAAAACAGTTGAAAAAATATTAAATCTTATATTTGAGCATGTTGCTGTTGTAGATTCTAGCCAAAGAGTTTTGCCAAATTTGGCAGAAAGTTTTGAATTTAGTGAAGATGGGCTTTTGGTTACAGTAAATCTTAGGCAAGACGTTTATTTTTCAGATGGAACACAACTAACAGCAAGTGACTTAGCTTTTTCTATAAATTTCATAAAAAATTATGCACCTGATAGAAGTATATATAAAGACACAGTTAGTACAATTAGAAGTGTTAGTATAATAAACGAGTTTACACTTGTAGTAGAGCTTTTTCGCCCAACAGGCGGACAGGCTTATATGTTTTTATTTCCAATAATTTCGGAGCATCACTATAGGGGCGAAACTTTACCGAATTCAGAAGCAAATATGGCCCCTTTAGGAACAGGTGCATATAAGTTTGAAAATTACACATTGGTTAGAGAATTAAATTTGGTTAGAAATGATTTGCATTTTAAGGGTCGTGCGAATATTGAAGCAGTACGGGTTCTGATAATTGATGATTATGAAACAAAGCTACATGCCTTTGAGCAAGGAATAATTGATGTTATAACGACAGATATTTTGAATTTTTCTCAATATTCGGGAACGAGGCAAACAATTATAAACGACTTTTCTACAAACCTATATGATTTTATAGGGTTTGATTTTGATAATATTGTTTTTCAAGATATTAGAATTAGAGAGGCCATTGCTCATCTTGTAAATATAGAGCAAATCCTTAACAATGTATATCTTGGCTCGGCTTTGAGAGCATTTTCTGTAATTAATTCAAATTCGTGGCTTTTTGAAGAAAGCTTGGCAGTGCGTGAACATAATACAGAGCTTGCAAGAAACTTATTTTTGCAATCAGGTTTTACAGACGATACGATTTCAGGCTATATGGGACGCGAAGCGAGCGGAATTTTTTTAGAGCTTGATTTTAGAATTTTGGCAAACGAAGAAAGCGTAGAGAGAGTACAAATAGCGAACTTGTTAAGTGAAAGCCTTTACGAAATAGGGGTTAGGTCGCAAGTAATTATTTTGCCTTTTGAAGAATATGTTGAAAGGCTTAGAAATTCTGAGTTTGACATATTTGTGGGTAGCTTTAATTTTTCTTTAATGCCTGATTTTACTTCTATGTTTTCGTCATCTCAAATTGGCATAGGCAATAATTTTTTTAATTATCGTTCACAGGCACTTGATAGCTATTTGCACAGCATTAACATAGCTGCAAATGAGGAGAGCTTTGTACGTGCAGTATCAAATGTTCAACGATATATTGCAAGTGAAATTGTTTGTATTAGCATTGCATTTAGAAGGCAATCGCTTGTTACTGATAACAAGGTTAGGGGTGTTAAATCGCCTGTTATTAATAATGTGTATCAAGATGTACATTTGTGGTTGATTAATTGATACGTATTAAGGAGGGCAACATAATGCTTAAAGTATGTGTTCTAATGGGCGGAAGTTCTACAGAAAGAGAAGTTTCGCTTATTTCTGCAAACGAAATAATTAAGAATTTGAATAAAAGCAAGTATGACATTTATGATATAGACATACCCAAGGATGGTAGTACGGACTGGATAAAAAAACTTTTAGATAATCCGCCAGATATGGTTTTAAGTGCCCTTCATGGTGGAATGGGTGAAAATGGTGCTGTTCAAGGGCTGCTTGACTGTATGAGAATCCCATATATCGGTAGCAGAGTTATGAGTTCGGCTATTTGTTTAAATAAGCATATAAGCAAAATTATTATGAAATCATTCAACATTCCTGTTGCTTTGGATATTTTAATTAAAAATATTGATGAGCTTTTTTTAAACGAAGAGTTTATTAAAAACGAGATAGGTTTTCCGCTTATTGTAAAGCCTAATTCTGGTGGTTCATCTATTGGAATTAGCATGGCTTATGATTTTTTAAATCTAACGAAATCGGTAGAGGCTGTGCTTGGTATGAATGATTTTGTGCTTATAGAAAAATACATATATGGCCAAGAAGTTATTTGTAGCATGGTTGAGGGCGAAAACGGCTTAAGCGTTTTGCCTGTTATTGAAATACGTTCACCTGATATGTTTTCTGATTATAACGAAAAATATTTTACAGAAGACAGAAACGCGGAGTTTTCTAATTTGCCCGATTTTTTAAAAACCATGATACAAGAAATTGCAAAAAAGGCATTTTTGGCACTAGATTGTAAAGGCTATGCGATGGTTGATATGGTGGTTTGTGAGGAGCAAATAACAGTTATAGAAGTTAATACTTTGCCGGGCTTAACGGGTAAAAGCCTTATTCCGAAGGCTACGAAATATACTGAGGGCGGTTTTTCAGGCTTTTTAGACAAATTAATCGAATTTGAATTAAGAACTACCAAAAAAAATTATGTGTAGACAATTTATGTGCAATATGTTAAAATATATAGGATACATAGTTCGGAGGGACTTTGATTGACAAGAGATGAACTTAAACAAATTTTAAAACAAATTAAAGAGGCAGATTATAAAGTTTGTGAAAATATAGATTTAGACAGACTTATATTAGCAATGCTTGAGCATATTGGTGATACAGATGCAGGGCTTAGAGATAATTTGATATACACATCATTTTGCAAGCTTGCAGAAAAAGAAGCTTTTTCAGTAGAGCAACTAAGAACCATATTAAATACAAGCCTTGATGACAATCATTTGTTTTATAATATAGGTGAAACTGATACCGATTCCATCTTTACTCGTGCATTTTCTATGCTAATGGTTCCAGTTGTTTTTCGGTTTAATAGAGATGTTAAAAACTTTCTTACTAAGGTTGAAGTTTTGCATGTTAAAGATAAAGTCCTGTATTACGTTAAAAAAGAGCGTGATTTTAGAGGAATTGTAGAAGGAAAAGGCTGGGCACATGCAGTAGCACACGCTGCTGATGCACTAAAATTTTTAGTAGGAAACGAATTTTTAATTAAAGACGATTTGATTGAAATTTTAGATGCTTTAGAACCTATGATTAAAAACCAAGATGCTCTTTATAATTATCGTGAGGATGAACGAATGTTAGCTACTTTCATTGATATTATAGATAGAGAGTTGTTTACAGGTAAGGAGCTTATTAGTTGGCTTAATAAGTTTAAGGTATCTGAATATGATAAAGGGCTTAAGCTTCCAAACCAGATGTATCTGGTGAACAATAAAAAACAGTTTTTACAAAGCTCATATTTTTACCTTCTGAAAAATTATAAGAAAGATATATCAGAAGAGATAATTAAAGAAATATTAAATATATTGGAGGAATTTTAAATGAAAAAGGAAATTATAGCAACAACAAAGGCACCTGGTGCAATTGGTCCATATTCTCAAGCGGTTAAGGTAGGAAACATGGTATTTACGTCAGGTCAACTTCCTATAAATCCTGAAACAGGCGAGCATTATACAGACTGTATTAAAAAAGCAACAAGACAATGTCTAGAAAATGCTATCGCTATTTTAGAAGAGGCTGGCTCTTCTTTAGAGAACATAGTTAAAACTACAATTTTTATTAAAGATCTTAATAATTTTAATGATGTTAATGAAGTTTATTCAGAATTTTTCAAAGAAAATGCACCTGCAAGAAGTTGTATTGAGGCTGCAAGGCTTCCTAAAGATACAATTATTGAAATCGAGGCTATTGCGATTGTGTAATTTATAGTGATTTAAGACAAAAACTGTCCTTCAACACATATTTTCATATCATAAAAAGTATGTGTTGAAGGAGTATGAATTAAATTTTATAGTTTCGCAGGGAGGAAGGCAAATGAGAGAAGATTTTGACAAAAATACAAGCGATAAAGAAAATAGCAGAGAGTTTACTAGTGGTAGCTTAGATTTTTATAACGATGAGATAAGCCGTAAAGCCGTTGGTAAACTTCTTGAAGAGATAGATGATGAGGAAGATATTTCGCTTGAGGAAGACATTGAGAAAACATATATAAATGAAAAACCAAGAGGCTTTGAGCCCAAGAGACCTATAAATAATCATTTTTATGATGAAGAGAAGGCAGGGGTGAAAAAAACTATAAACAACCACTTCTATGACGAAGAAAGGGCAGAAAACGATGAAGGTGGCGGATTTGTTCGCGGCTTTAGTCGTGGTGCAGATTTAGAAGAGCGTGCTAGGCGTGAAATTAGGCAAAATAATAATTTTGCAGAGGAACACTACGAAGAACCTAAGCGTCCACTTTCTTCTCGTGGGTCATCTCGCAATAATGAGGAAAGGCAGGTTCCTCCTGTTAGTCGTGAGGAGTTTTCTGAGGCACGTGAAGAGCGTAGAAATGCCTTTCGTGAAGAAAGAGAAAACTATAGAAGACAATTTTTAGACGAAACAAAAAGTGAGCGAGAGTTTAAAAAAGTAATTCCTGAAAAGCAGCAACGTGGCTCAGATTCTAGGCAACAGTCAACAGAAAAGCAGCGCCTTTCAGAAGCTAGGCCGCAATCTAATAGAAAACGCGTAGAGCGTGAAAGAGAAGAGTTAAATAATGCTGAAAAAAGGTATAGCACTCGCCCACTTGAGGATTTAGAACCTAAAATTCAAAAAGCAAAGCAAGGTCAAAGCCCAAATAGGCGTCCAAGCCCAAATAATCAAGTGCAAGGTGTAGCAAATAAACGTACAAACGAATCTCTAAATAACATAGATGCTAAAGTGGAACTTTTGAAGTTGCCTATTTTCAAGATTATGAGTGGGGCCTTAGTGGTGATGCTTGCTTTGGTTGTAGTTTTAGCGGTTCAAACACGTCGTTTATCAAGCCAAGTTAGTGAACTTAGTGAATTTGAAGATGCTAATATAACACTTCGTGGTATACTAAATTCGCAAGAAGAAGATATAGACAGGTTTACAGCCAGAATTTCAGAGCTTACAGATGAGGTAAACACGCTAACGCTCCAATTACAACAGGTAAATACCACAAATATTCCTGAAGATGGCACAGAAGATGAAACTGGCACAGATGTTATTCAAACTGTAGGTACGACTCACACAGTTGTAAGTGGAGATACATTAAATGGCTTAGGATATAGATTTTTTGGTGCTGCAAATGCAGGTGCTCAGATAATACGTGAAGCTAACAACTTAACAAGTGATAATTTAACAATTGATCAGGTACTTATTATTCCACCAAGAGATTAAAGGAGGTTTTTTATGGATTTTGAAAAAATGAGTTTACTTGATTTGCGAAAAAAAGCAAAAGAATTAGGTGTTAAAAGTCCAACAACGTATAGCAAAGGCTCGCTTATTGAAAAAATAGGTGAGCTTTTGCTGGATACAACAATTGTAGAAGAGCCTAAAGTAAAGCAAGAGATAATTAAAGAAGAACCAAAACCACGCATAAGGCAAGAACAACCTTATCAGCAAAACTCGCAAAGGTCTTCAAAAGTGGGCGATGATTTTCGATTAAGTGGCGAAATAGCAGCTCTTGATAGTGGTATAGAGGCAGAAGGTATTTTAGAAATTATGCCAGACGGTTTTGGGTTTTTGCGTGTTGAAAATTTTTTGCCAAGCCCGAAAGATGTGTATGTTTCTCCTCCACAGATAAGGAGGTTTAACTTAAGAACTGGTGATTTTGTTAAAGGCAATCTAAGAATAGCGAAAGAGGTTGAAAAATTTCCAGCACTTTTATTTGTTAAGGCCATAAATGGCGATAATCCTAACACTATGGCTAGGCGCCCATACTTTGAAACTTTAACGCCTATTTATCCGGAAGATAGAGTAAGGCTTGAAACACACCATTTAGATTTATCTACAAGAATTATCGACCTTGTTGCACCTATTGGAAAAGGACAACGTGGCATGATAGTTGCACCTCCAAAGGCAGGAAAAACAGTCCTACTTAAAAAAATTGCAAATTCCATTTTAAAAAATCAACCAGATATGCACATGATTGTTTTATTGATAGATGAAAGGCCTGAAGAGGTTACAGATATGCAACGTTCTATACAAGGTAAAAATGTAGATGTTATTTATTCTACTTTTGATGAGCTTCCAGAACATCATAAAAAAGTTACTGAAATGGTTTTAGAGCGTGCTAAGCGATTAGTAGAACAGGGGAAAGATTTAATTATTTTGATGGATAGCATCACAAGGCTTTCAAGGGCATATAATCTTACAATTCCACCAAGTGGTAGAACGCTTTCTGGCGGGCTTGACCCTGCGGCTCTTCATATGCCAAAAAAATTTTTTGGGGCTGCCCGAAATATTGAAAATGGAGGCTCTTTAACAATACTTGCAACGGCTTTGGTTGACACAGGTTCTAAAATGGATGATGTTATCTTTGAAGAATTTAAAGGCACAGGAAATATGGAGCTTGTTTTAGACCGTAGGCTTTCTGAAAAGAGGATTTTCCCAGCTATTGATATAATGAAATCGGGCACTAGGCGAGAAGAAAATTTACTTACCAATAAGGAGCTAGAAGCAGTTTACACCATAAGAAAAACTATGAGCAAGCAATCAGGGCAGGATATGACCGAGAATATTACAGAAATGCTTGTTAGAACAAAATCTAATAGAGAATTTATTGAAAGAATTCATACTATCGAGCAAAATAGCAAATAGGAGGAATTCTTCAATATGATACAATTAAATGAAAATCAATATGAGTTGCTTTTAAGGCTGTTAGAAGAAATAAATTTTAATACTCTATTTATACGTTCGGTTATTGTGGGCCATGTTGAAGGCAAAATTTATGTTGATTATCTCCATTGTCCAAAGTCATTTTACGCTATATCTAAATGCGGCTTATCTCTGCTTTTTGGCAATCCAAATAATGAGCAATTTAATAATAGTCTTTTCAACTATTTTACCCAAAAGAATGAATTAAGAATAAAAGATGAGTGGTTGCAGGCATATCCTTGCGAGTGGTATCCTTTGATTGAAAAGGTAGTTAGTGTAGGTAAAGCAAATCGCTATAGCCGTCTTAATTTTTCTTTTGATAAAAATGAGTTTTATAAAAATAATGCAGATTTATATTTTGATGAGTATACTATTATTCCTACTACAGCCGAGATGTTTTCAAGTATTAAGGGTACTGTTAGCCCTAGTGAGTTTTGGTGTGATGAGCATCAATTTTTGAAAACTTCTACTAGTTTTATAATTGTGATTGATGGTGAACCAGCTTCCACTGCATTTGCATCGTATCGGCATGATAATATATTAGAAATTGGTATTGAAACGGATGAAAAGTACAGAGGTAGAGGATTGGCTCAAATTGTGTGTTCTAGGCTTATTAAATACTGTATTGAAAATAATTTAGAACCTATGTGGTCTTGCCGTTTAGAAAATGTGGCTTCAACAAATCTAGCTAAGAGGCTTGGATTTAAAGAAACTATGAGGTTGCCGTATTACCACATACCTGTATAAAACTTTAGGCAAAATAGTAAAAAGGAGTTGCTAGAAAATGCAAGAAAAAAAGGGTAGAAAAAAATTTATAATTATTCCTGTTGTGTTGATTTTAATAGCTATAGGCATATTTATGTTTTGGCCTGCAAATATATCACGCCAAGAGGCTCAAGAAATAGCCATTTCTCATGTTGGCGGCGGAACAGCCAGTCGAGCTGAGAGAGATTTTGAAAGGCTTCAAAGAGCGTGGTATGTTGAGGTGTTTCATATTGGAGTTGTCCATGAAGTCTATATAAACATGCGAACAGGTGATGTTATTAGAGTAGAAGTTGATTGGTGATAGTGTGCTATAAGGAATAGGTTATTCTACATCTTAATAAATCATTTTTATTAAAGGTTGATTTCCAGTAAATCAATCTTTTTTGCATATAAAAAAAAAGATGTGATAAAATAATACTATTTAGGAGGAGCCATGAAAAATAAAAATATATATACAGATTTAGCTACAGAAACCAGAGATTTGTACTTGCAGGATTCGCAGGAAGATGAAATAGACGGAATAGATTTTAATATTTTTGAAGATGATGAATATTCCGTTAAAATAAGCTTCATTGAGATACTTAATGAAAAAGGCGAAAAGTCTATGGGTAAACCAATTGGAAGCTATGTAACACTAGAATCTGATGAACTTAAAGTTAATGATATAGATGCTCATGAAAAAATAATTAAGCTATTAGCGGATGAAATTGGAAAGCTTCATAAGCTTTCAGAAAAAAGCAGTGTATTAATTATTGGTCTAGGAAATAGAAGTGTAACACCAGATTCTCTTGGGCCGAAGGTTGTTTCAAAAATACTTGTTACGAGGCATATAAAAGAAGTTCTGCCAGAAAGTCTTGGTGATGGCGTTCGCTCTGTAAGTGCATTGTCACCAGGTGTTATGGGAATGACAGGAATAGAAACTAAAGAAACCGTGAAAGGCGTTGTTGATAGGATAAAGCCTGATTTAGTAATTGCTATTGATGCACTTGCAGCAAGGAGTGTTTCGAGAATAAACTCAACAATTCAATTATCAGATACAGGAATTTCACCGGGAGCTGGGCTGGGCAACAACAGAAAAAAATTGGATATTGAAACCTTGGGTGTTAAAGTTTTAGCTATAGGTGTGCCAACTGTTGTAGATGCAGCAACTCTTATAAACGACAGCCTAGATAAAATATTAGATGAAATGATACAAGAGTGTAGTGAGAGTTCTTATTTTTATGAAATGCTTAATAGCCTTTCATCTGAAGAAAAGCATGGGCTTATATCAAATATTTTGGCTCCTTGTGATGGCAATATGTTTGTAACCCCTAAAGAGGTTGATGCAACTATCGACAGGCTTTCGAATATAATAGCGAATGCTATAAATATAGCTCTTCACCCAAATATTACCAAAGAGGATATAAATAGGTATATGTATTAGGCTTTTCGCCATAGTCAAACAGGATATAAGTATCTTTTTTGATACAATCAGGGACAGCATAGTTAAATTTTTCTATATGGAGCAACTTTTTTGTTTTTATAATATCTTTATAAATGCTATCGCCAAGCTCGCATTTGATTTTACTGTAATCAGTTTTTGTAACAAATGCGGGCAAGTTTTTTATATTTTCACCTAAAAACATGTCAAACTTGATTAAATCTTTCAGAAAATCTACATTTTCGTCTATTTTTTCAAGGAAATTAAATAATATTTCATATAACTTTATTTTTCTATGGCTTACAGAATCATAATTATTATCTTCCCAAAATTCTGAAAGTGCGTGAAAAAAATCGAATGGGGTTTCAAAATTTTTAAGCCCATACTCTAAAGTATTTACAAAATTATTGCTATTATAGTAAATATCAACCATGTTTTCTATAGATTTTAAAGTGAGTATATCAGCAAAGCTTAAATCACCTGTGTAAAGAATTTCATATGGAGCATAATCGTTATAAACAATTCCAAACTTTTCTGCATTTTGCCTAAGCCCAGAGCCTCGTAAAAGCTTTAAAAATCCCAACTGTAACATATCAGGGTGCAAAGAAAAAACATCGTTAAAAGAATTTCTAAAAGAAGCAAATCCCTCAAGTGGCAAGCCTGCAATTAAGTCAAGGTGTATATGGATATTGCCAAGTTGTTTGATGAGCTTAACTTTTTCAAATAGCTTATTTAGGTTAGTTTTGCGTTGTATTTCTAATAGAGTATTAATGTTTGTAGATTGGACTCCAATTTCAAATTGAATAAGCCCTGTTCTTGCTTTTTTCAAGGTCTCAAGCATTTTGTCAGTTAACAAATCGGCAGAAATTTCAAAATGAAAATTTGTAACGCCGTTATCATTTTCTATGATATGGTTCCAAATAAACAAAGCGTGTTGCTCATTGCAATTAAATGTTCTATCAATAAATTTAACTTGCGTGACTTTGTTTTTGATAAAAAAATCCAAGTCAGATTTAACACGTTTTTCGGATAAAAATCTAACCTCGCCGTCAATAGAAGAAAGGCAATATTGACAATTAAATGGGCATCCTCGAGATGACTCGTAATATATAATTTTGTTTTCGTAATCTTCAATACAATCGGTATAGCAAAAAGATATATCGTCGAGAGAAATTTTTTCAGATTTGTAAATTTTATTTAATTCTTTTCCGTTCAAAATATCTAAAACGAGATTATAAAAACTTTTTTCGCCTTCACCTAAGACAATAGCATCTGCACCAAAAAAGTTTTCGCTCTCAGGGTTATAAGAAACTTCTGGTCCCCCAAAAACTATTTTGGTGTTAGGCATAACTTTCTTTATATTTCTAATTAATCTTTTTACAATCTCAATATTCCAAATATAGCAAGAAAAGCACACAACATCTGCCTGCTCTTTGAAAATACTCCTTAAAATGTAGTTTTCATGGTTGTTTATTGTAAATTCTTTAAGAGCAAGATTATCTTTAAAATCTTTACAATAAGTATACAAACTTCTAATAGCAAGCGAAGAATGTATAAATTTAGCATTAATTCCTACTAATAAAATTTTTGTTTTGATAAACTCAACTCCTAAGTTTTTCTAGAGTTTCTTTTATTTTCTTTTCAATGCCATTATCGGTTGGCGTGTAGTATGTTTTGCCGATTAATTCATCAGGCAAGTATTGCTCATCTTTAACATAATTTCCAGGAAAACTATGAGCATACTTATATTCTGTTCCATGCCCCAAATCTTTTGCATTTTTATAATGAGCATCTTTTATATGGTTAGGAATTGTTTTAATTTGAATCGTTTCAACATCACGCATAGCTTTTGAATACGCAGATATAGAAGAGTTGCTCTTAGGTGCACAAGCCATATAAATTGTGGCTTGCGATAAGTGCATGATACATTCTGGCATACCTATGAAATCAACCGCTTGCATCGTTGCGATTGCCACTAAAAGAGCATGTGGGTCGGCATTTGTAATATCTTCTGATGCGAAAATAACAATTCTCCTTGCAATAAATTTAGGGTCTTCACCAGCATAAATCATGCGTGCAAGATAATAAATAGCTGCATCAGGGTCAGACCCACGCATACTTTTAATAAATGCGGAAATAGTGTCATAATGGTTATCGCCATTTTTATCGTAATTAATTGCTCTTCTCTGTATACATTGTTCAGCAATGGCTAAATTTATATGTATTTTACTGTTTTCATCAGATTCGGTGGTAAGTACGGCAAGCTCGATTGCATTTAGTGCAGTTCGTGCATCGCCTGAAGCCATGTCGGATAAAAAGGTAAGGGCATCGTCATCAATACTTATATTATACATAGCAAGTCCATTTTCGTCTTCAATCGTACGCAAAATAAGTGTTTTAATATTTTCTTGTGTAAGTGAATCAAGCTTAAAAATTATTGAACGCGAAATTAAAGCCTTATTAACTTCGAAATAAGGATTTTCGGTAGTTGCACCTATTAAGATTACTGTGCCGTCTTCAACATATGGAAGAAGTGAATCTTGCTGAGTTTTATTAAATCTATGAATTTCATCTACAAAAAATATTGTTCGCTTACCGTTTAAGTTAAGTGCATTTTTTGCCTCGTCTATAGAGGATTTTATATCTTTAATACCCGAGGTTGTGGCATTTATCTGAATAAAGTTGCTTTTGGTAGTATTTGCAATTATTTTTGCAATAGTTGTTTTGCCAGTTCCAGGGGGACCATAAAGAATAATGCTTGTAAGTTTATCAGCGAGAATTGCACGATAAAGCAAAGTCCCTTTTCCAACAATATGCTCTTGTCCAATAAAATCTTCTAATTTTTTTGGACGCATACGGGCGGCAAGGGGAGCTTCTTTTTCCATTTTTTTGTTCTTTTGATATTCAAATAAATCCATTAATTAGTATCACCTAAATTTGTTATAAACATGGCATCGCCAAAGCTGAAGAATCTATACTCCATAGAAACCGCCTCATTGTAGGCGTTAAGTATATGTTCACGGTTTGAAAGAGCAGAAACAAGCATTATAAGCGTTGATTCGGGCAGATGAAAGTTTGTAATAAGCCCATCAATCATTTTAAAATCATAGCCTGGGTAGATAAAAATTTCAGTATCACCTTCACCAGCTTGCAGTTCGCCGTTTACGGTACAAGCTTCAAGTGTTCTAACAGACGTAGTGCCAACTGCAATAACTTTTTTGCCAGATTTTTTTGCTGTGTTTATAATATCAGCCTGTTCTCTTTCAACTGAATAAAATTCTGAATGCATTTTATGCTCTTTAACATTATCAACTTTAACAGGCCTAAATGTTCCAAGCCCAACGTGAAGTGTAATTCTTGCAATTTTAATGCCTTTTTTTTCGATCTCTTCTAAAAGTTCGTTTGTAAAATGAAGCCCAGCTGTAGGAGCCGCTGCAGAGCCTTCATTTTTAGCATAAACTGTTTGGTATCGGTCTTTTTCTTCTAGTTTTTCAGTAATATATGGAGGGAGAGGCATTTCTCCTAATTTGTCTAAAATCTCTTCAAAAATACCATTGTAGCTAAACTCGACAATTCTATTGCCGTCATCTACAATATCTTTTACAATACAACTTAAAAGCCCATTGCCAAACTCTATTTCATCACCAATTCTGGCTCTTTTTCCGGGAGAAACTAAAGTTTCCCATTTGTCATCTTCAAGTCGTTTTAAGAGAAGTAACTCAACTTGTGAATTTGTGCCTTTTTTACATCCAAAAATACGAGCAGGAATAACCTTTGTTTCGTTTATAACAAGGCAGTCACCTTCATTTAAGTAGTCTATAATAGATTTAAAGTGGGTATGTGTAGTTTTTCCCGTGTTTCTATCAAGAATTAAAAGTCTTGATGCTGTACGATCTTTAAGTGGGCTCTGTGCTATAAGTTTTTCAGGTAAATCGTAGTAAAAGTCGCTTGTATTCATAAAAAACCTCTTATCTTATTGTTGTTCCAGTGTAATAATGTATAAGTATTTGATCGAAAGTAAAGCCTGCCTCTGCCATACCTTTTGCACCAAATTGGCTCATTCCAACGCCATGGCCAAAGCCTCTTCCAGAAAAGGTAACACTGCTTCCATTAAGATTAGTAATTGTGAAGTTACGACTCATCAAGGAACCACCTTGAGTACCTGCAAAAAACGTTCTTATATTTTCTTGCCTTAGTATATGATTGCCATTTGAACCTTCTATTATAAGCAAACCAACACGATTTGTTGAATTTCTGTTAATTGAAAGAGATTGAACCGTGCCAATATTTATATTTCTTGCATTTAAAATAGATTGTATTTCTGAAAATGTTATGGTGCGTTGCCAAACTCTACCTTCTGTTTCAAACGTATCTATAACACTTCTAAAATATGGGCGAGCTTCTTGCCAAACATTTTCGGCATTTTCAGTTACTCCACCGCTAGAGGAGAAATATGTAGCGTTAATAACTTCGTTGTTAAAGTAAATCATTAGACCTCTTGTTGAGTTCACAGCATATCTAGAGTTTTCGGTTTCTTGCTCAAAACCATTATAAACTTGAGACATGGTTGTATCACAAAGGTCAAAATTAAGCCCAGCTTCAATATTCATTTTAATTCTAGTATATGTATAACTACGAGCAGCAACAGCTTGTGCTTTTAAAGCTTCCATGTGCCAACTAGATGGCATTTCGGAAGATACAACAGAGTAAAGATACTCCTCCATATCAACTATATTTATTGCATTAATTCGATTATTTCTTTGGCTAAACTCAATCATTCCTCGGTAACTTCGCGATGAGAGGCTTACAGGTGCTCCATTTGTATCCCAAATTATAGGGATTATATTTTCATCAAATGCAAAAAGTGGAGTGCCATTAGCTTTAATTACTATTTGAGAATTTAAAATTCTAACAACAAAGCCATTCTCGTTTGTTCTAGTGGCTAAGGCAGTTATTTCACCATCTAAATCAAATCCTACAACAATACTTGTATTAGCTATATTAATAGATTCTTGCTGATGAAATCTTTGTAAAAGGCCAACTCTTATATATTGTGAATTGCTTTCTTCTGCATAAATGTTAGAAAAACCAAGTAAACTAAAACATAAAACTAGTGATACTAAAATTGCTAAAAACTTTTTCATAATTTCCTCCAAAGAAAACAATGAGTTTTCTTGATTTACATAATTTCAGAAATATTGCTCTCATCCCGCTAATATATCGATAAAATCCATTATAACATATTTTTTTATAAATTTCTACAAAAACCTTTAAAAAATTTAAAAAGTAATATATAATTAATATTAGAATGATTGGAGGACGAAAAATGGAAAACTTTCCAAAAAGATTTAACCTAAAGGGAGCAACTGTTACAAATATGCGTGAGCTTGGTGGTTATCAGCGAGAAGACAAAAAAGTTACAAAATACAAAGAGTTTTTAAGAAGCAGCACGATGGCCGATTTAACTGAAGAGCATTGTGACTATCTTATAAGCTATGGACTTAAAACCGTGATCGATTTAAGAAGTGATTATGAAATAGCTAGAGATCCAAGCTCTTTTGCAGACTATGTTGGAGTAAGCTATAAAAATATTCCGCTTTTATGTGAAAAACATCCACAAATTAGCGAAAATATTACACTTGGTGAGCTATATATTGCAATGTTTGAAGAAAGACATAATTTTGCAGAAGTGTTTGCTTTTATGGCAGAAAATGCAGAAGGCATTATTCTTTTTAACTGTGTTGCAGGAAAAGATAGAACAGGTGTAGTTGCCACATTACTTTTAATGCTTGCAGGAATTGATAAAGTTGATATTTTGGTAGATTACGAAATTTCTTCTACATACAATAAAAAAATTGCGGAAGAATATTATTCAAACAAGTTTAAGTATCTTGAAGATGAAGAGCTAATTAAAGGCGAAATTTCAAAATGGCAACATATTATGCATGCAAGACCTGAATATATAGAAAAATTTTATGATGCTGTTATAAAATTTGGTGGGGTAGAAGAGTATCTTCGTTCTTGTGGAATTAGCAATAAAATTATTGAGATAATAAAAAATAAAGTTATATAGGTGCTGATATGGATAAAGAGAAAATATTAAAATTTGCGATGGACGCATCTTTAGTAATGCTTCAAAATGGTGCAGAAACAAACCGTGTAGAAGATACGATGACAAGGATACTCAAAAATTATGGGTTTGTAGAAATAGAGCCATTTGTTACAAGTACAGGTATGTTTTGTACAGTTATAGACCAAGATGGCAAGATTTTTTCTGCAACAAAAAGAATTGCAAAAAGAGGCATAAATCTTGAGAAAATATCGCTCATAAATGAGATGAGCAGGAAATTAGCAGAGAAAAAAATAGATTTAGAAGAAGCAATTAAGGAAGTTGAAAGAATAAGGGCCCTTAAGCCTTACAAAAATATTCATAAGATGGTTGCAACAGCTATTGCATGTGCAGCGTTTTCACATATTTTTGGAGGTAACCATATAGATGCCGCTGTTGCATTTTTGGCAAGTTTAACGCTTTTTGGGTTTATTATTTTGGCAGGGCGGTTTAATATTTCAGATTTTGTTGTAAATATTATAGGTGGCGGCATTTCTTCAAGCGTCGTACTAATGCTTTATAGGCTTGGTTTTGGTGCTAATGTGGATGTTGCGATAATTGGTTCTATTATGCCACTTATACCTGGAGTTAGTTTTACAAATGCTGTTCGTGATGTTTTTGCAGGAGATTACCTTTCGGGTACAAGCAGATTGCTTGATTCGGTGCTAGTTGCGATTTGTATTGCTACTGGGGTTGGAGCTTCGCTTGGATTTTGGTTCTTTGTAGGATAGGGGGGAATTGCAGATGTTTTTTATTGATATGCCTTTACTTATAAGGCTTGGTGCCGTTTATGTAGCAACAACTTTTTTTGCACTTATGTTTAATGCACCTAAAAAAGAATTGTTGTTTTGTGGGTTGGCTGGATTTTTTGGCTGGCTAGCCTACGAAATTTCGAGCCTTTATTTAGACTCGGAAGCGATAACCATTTTTATTTCAACTATGGCAGTAACTGCATTAAGTCGCAGGCTAAGTTTTGTGAGGAAGCAGCCTATAAGCGTGTATTTAATATCAGGAATTATTCCTCTTGTGCCAGGTTTTTTAATTTATTACACGGTTTATAATATGATTTCAGAAGAGGTTGGTGCCGCTGTTTTAATGGGTATTGAAACACTTAGGATAGCAGGCTCTATAGCTCTTGGTATTATGGCGATTTTTGTGTTTCCATATAAAGTTTTTAACAAAAAGATGTTTTCAAGTAGCAGAAGAAACTAACGTACTTTGATTAGGATTTTGCGAGCAGTTTCTTGTATTATAGCTCTGGCAACTTAAGCAAAGCGGATTATCTATTGTTTGGTTGTGCAGAAGGCTTTTGCCTTGCTCTAGTGCTTGAAATTTTTTGCACGAATTTATATTATTTTTCATAATCATAAAAAAACACCTCCGTTATATAAGTATTTTTCACAAAATGTAAAATATTTATACAATGGTGGTGTTCATTTGTTTGCTAGCTTATATTTTTTATAATAATTTTTCGAAATTGTGCAATATAAAATGTGGCAAGTGATAAGCCATACACATAGACTACGATTTCAAATACTACGTTAAATGTCATAATTTCAAAAAGACCCGAATAAAATCCGAACATTAAACCGATTAGTGCATGAAAAATTAAGCCTCCTGCATTTAGCAAGCCCACTAAAATTGCTAATGTGTAAGATTTTTTTAACAATGAATACACTAGAAGCCATGATAACAAGGCAAAAACAGTGTTGGGTAATGCGAACGACATAAACCATGGTACATATCCATGAACGATTTCTTCTGGCGGAAGCACTCCAAAAAACCTGACTAAGTACAATGTGTTCACTGTTGCATTAAATATGCTTAACACAATAAGTAATTTACGGCGTACCATATAAATCTCCTTCTATTGATTAAACTTTAAACGTATTATATCATAAAAGCCTAAATTATTGGTTTTTATGATACTTGTATAGTATTCTGACTTTTTGATAGCTATTTTGCTTTTTGGCTTTAACGGAATCCTAACTTGGCCATCTAGCACAAGAACAGCATCATTATCAATAGAATCGTCTATCACGATATTAACTTCATCTTGTGCACTTATTACAGATGGGCGTGAATAAATTTTATGCGAGCAAATAGGGGTAATTGTAATAAGTTCAATATCTGGTTTAAGTATTGGGCCTCCTGCTGAAAGGTTGTAAGCAGTAGAACCCGTTGGAGTCGAAACTATAATGCCATCTGCTCTGTATTTATCTATATATTCATCATTAGCCCATATCTTTAATGATATAATTTTTGAGATAGAGTTTCTTAAAACACAAATGTCGTTCAGTGCAATATGATCGCTTTTTTTACCGTCTATAGTAACCTCTAACATCATTCTTTTTTCGATTTTATAATCATTTTTTGCAATCTTTTCAAGAGCCAAAAGTCCTTCTTTTTTATCAGCTGCGGTAAGGTAACCGAGAGTTCCAAGATTAATTCCAATAAGAGGAACATTATATTTAGCGAAATTACGGGCAGCACTTAGCATTGTTCCATCACCACCTAAAACCACTATATACTTGTAGTACGAACATGATTCATTTATAAAAGTGGTGTTTATAACAACGGGAATAAAACCGTTTTTTTCGGCCCAAGAATAAACCTCTTTTGTGTAGTTTGAGTTTATATCTTTTTCTTCGTTCACAAATATTCCAATTTTTTTCATCAATCTAACTTCCTTTTAAGGTAAATAAGAAACTCTGTGTTACCGTTACCACCTTTTAATGGCGATTCTATTAGGTTTACAACATTAAGACCATTACTAGAAAAATAATTTCGAAAATCATTTAAAATTTTATTATGAATTTTTTTATCTTTAACAATACCTTTTTTAGTTAAATTTTCACGCCCTGCTTCAAACTGTGGTTTTATAAGGCATATAATTTCAGCATTTTTATGAACAAGATTTAATGCCGACAAAAAGACTTTCTTAAGCGACACAAACGAAACATCAATCACAAGTATTTCAGGTTTATCAGGCAGATTATTAACATCGTTGATATTTGTTTTTTCCATTGACATAACTTTAAGGTGTTGTCTTAGGCTTTCATGGAGTTGCTCGGTGCCTGTATCAACAGCATAAACTTTGCTTGCACCATACTTTAAAAGACATTCGGTAAAACCGCCTGTTGATGCTCCAACATCAAGGCATATTTTATTTTCAACATCTATATTAAATTCGTCAATTGCAAACTTTAACTTATTTCCTGCACGGCTTACAAATAAATCTTTTGGTTTTTCGGTGATTATTTCTGAATTTATATCAACTTTTGCACTAGATGAAGTAATTATCTTTTCATCAACTTTAACGAACCCTTGCTCTATAAAACTTTGTGCCATAGTTCTAGAAATACTTTCTTTTTGCGAAACAAGCACATCAAGGCGTATTTTTTCATTATTTTCCATACTACACCTCAATTATTTCAATTATTTTTTTATACATTTTTTCAGTACTAAGGCCATATATGTCAAAAAGTTGTTCCCTTGTTCCATGAGGTATAAATTCTTTAGGAAATGCAAAATTGTAGAAATTTTTGATATTTGAAGCACTTAATAAGGCTGAGCCAAATCCTCCAACTTCTAAGTTATCTTCAAAACTGAATACATATTCATATTTACTTAAGCTTTTCACCATCTCTAAGTCTATAGGTGCTAAAAATCTAGCATTGATTAGGGTAGGGGAATAGCCACTATTTTTAAGCATTTCATAAACTTTATAAGCATTATCCATCATTGCCCCAAATGATACTAAGGCAATTTTTTCACCTTTAAAAATAGTTTCACTTTTTCCTAGCGAAATATCTTCTACATGTTCATTTAAAACAGTAGATGCCATACCCCTTGGGTATCTTATGGAAATAGGGCCACCGTGATGACTACAAAATTCAAACATTTTTTCAAATTCTATTTTGTTTTTTGGTGCGAGAACTACCATATTAGGGATATGTGATAAAAATGACAAATCAAATAAACCTTGATGGGTTTCGCCATCAGAGCCAACTATTCCGGCACGGTCTATCGCAAAAATAACATGCCTATTTTCAAGGCAAACATCGTGTATAATTTGGTCATAACTTCTTTGTAAAAACGAAGAGTATACAGCAAAAACAGGGATATAACCACTTTTAGAAAGCCCCGCAGCAAATGTTACAGCATGGCCTTCAGCAATGCCCACATCAAACGTTTTCTTAGGATATTTTTTAGAGAAAGCTTCAAGCCCTGTACTATCAGGCATTGCGGCTGTTATTGCCACCAGTTTATCATTTTTTTCTGCAATTTTTAATAATGTATTTGAAAACACATCGGTGTAAGAATCTTCAAGTTTTTGTTTTGAAATATTTCCACTCTTAACGTCAAATGGTTCAATTCCATGGAATTTAGATGGTGAAATCTCGCTATGAATATAGCCTTTACCTTTTTTTGTATAAACATGAAGAAGCACAGGACCATTCATTTTTTTTGCCTGATTTATAACAGAAATAAGCTCAGCTAAATTATGCCCATTAATTGGACCAATATATTTAAATCCAAGCTCCTCAAAAATAACACCAGGAACAAGCAAGTATTTAAGAGAATTTTTAGTTTTTTCTAGTGCTTTGTTTAATGGTTTTCCAACCAAGGGAACACTTCTAACAATCTTGCTAATGTTAGATTTTGTGGCAACATATCTAGGATTTATACGTATATCGTTCAAATGCCTCGAAATAGAGCCAACATTTCCTGAAATAGACATCTGATTATCATTTAAAACAACAATCATATTGGTGTTAGATTGACCTGCGTTGTTCATCGCCTCGTACGTAAGCCCACCAGTTATTGAGCCATCACCAACAACAGCAACAACGTTATAATTATCGCCACTTAAATCTCTCCCGACAGCTATGCCAAAGGCTTGTGAAATACTAGTAGAAGAATGGCCAACTTTAATACTATCGTGAGGGCTTTCTTTAGGGCTTGGAAAGCCCGATAATCCATTAAGTTGCCTAAGCATGCCAAAATTATTTTTTCGACCAGTAAGAATCTTATGAACATAAGCCTGATGGCCAACATCCCAAATAATCTTATCCTCTGGAGAATTTAAAGAATAATGCAAAGCAACAGTAAGTTCACATATACCTAAATTAGAGCTTAAATGCCCACCTGTTTTTGATACAGAATTAACCAAAAACTCTCTTATTTCTTTACATAAAACATTTAAGCTCGATATATTCATTTGCTTTATATCTTTTGGTGAATTAATCTTATCAAGTAATTTCATAATTTACCTCGTGTAGTTTAACGGCTGAAAAGTGATGCAATAATAATACCTAAAATCGCACCAAAAACAACCTCTATAGGGCTATGCCCTAAAAGTTCTTTAAGTTTTTTATCAACTTTTATACCCGTATTTTCAATATTTTCAAGCATTGTATTTATAATTGCAGCTTGCTTTCCGGCTGCACGCCTAACGCCCTGTGCATCGTACATAACAACAAGGCTGATAGCACCAGCTATTGCAAATAAAACGGAGTCAAACCCTTCTTGAAATCCAACAGAAACCGCAAGTGCAATAATAAAAGATGTGTGCGAACTGGGCATACCGCCACTTGAAAGAATAAGACTCAATTTAAATTTTTTTGTCCTAAATAGCTCTATAATGATTTTTATTATTTGAGCTATTAACCAACTAGTAACAGCAGATAAGAAAATAGTGTTTTTACTAATTTCGCTAAAAAAAGTTGACAATTAAATTTCCTCCGATTTACACTAATTCTCAATAAACATCTCTCTGAAAACCACAGTGTTTGATGGAATTAGTGTTAGTAAGTTCTTTCAAAAGCATTTTTGATATATCTATAAAGCTCAGTATCGCAAAGATCAAGGCTTTCTAATATTTGCAGAGTTTTTTCTGAATATTCAAGATAATCTTTTTCGGCTTTTTCTAAGCCATGTATTTTAATATAAGTTGCCTTATCATTTTTTTCGTCACTATTTATAGGCTTGCCTAAAACCTCTTCAGTGCTATGAATATCTAACAAGTCATCTTTAATCTGGAACGATATGCCAAAATAATCAGCCATAAGCTCGAATTTTTCTATTATTTCAGCTGAGGCATTAGTAACATATGCACCTGAACAAAAAGAAGCTTTAAATAATGCGGAAGTCTTGTTTTTGTATATATATTCAAGTATTTCGGCATTTATTTCTTGTCCCTCTGAAAGAATATCCATAACTTGGCCGCCAATCATGCCATTAGCACCAGATGCCTTTGAAATCACGTTCATAGCTTTAATAAATTGTGGTTCGGAGTTTTTCACACAAAAATTACTCATTATTTCAAATGCTCTATTTAATAAAGCATCTCCAGCTAAAATTGCCATTGCTTCGCCAAAAATTTTATGATTCGTTGGTTTTCCTCGCCTTAAATCGTCATCATCCATAGCTGGCAAATCGTCATGAATTAGAGAATAAGCATGAATCATTTCAATTGCACAAGCAAAAGGCAAAGTATTATTATGATTACACCCTAAAGCTTCAGAAGTTAGCAAAGTAATCATAGCCCTAATTCTTTTGCCGCCGCCTAGAACTGAATATCTCATTGCTTCGTAGATTTTTTCAGGATATTTAATTTCTAAATAATTATCAAGTGAAGATTCTATTAAATCTATATATTTATTCATGCTCGTCCTCCATGCTATCAAAAGGTTCTTCTGTGAGTATGCCTTTCGATTTTTCAACAAGAATAGTAACGTCCTTTTCTATAGCAGCAATAGTTTTTGCACAGGTTTCGTAAAGTGAAACCCCTTCTTTGTAAAGCTTAAAAGTTTCTTCAAGCGAGGTGCTTTGCTCTTCCATTTTGTGTACAATTTCTTCAAGTTTTAAAATAGCATCTTCAAATTTAATTTTAGGTTTAGCCAATACAATCACCTTCTTTAATATCTGTAACTAAAGCGTTTACAGAGCCATCAACAAATTTTATATTAATTTCATCATCAACTTTTATATTTTTTGTGCTATTAACTAAATTATCTCCACAAAAAATAGCATTGTAACCCTTAGACATGATATTAAGTGGAGAATTTAGATTAAGAGCGTTTGCTAAAAACGCCAGTTTATTCTTATTATCATTTATCTTTGAAAGTGAATTTTTTTCAAGCTGTTTCAAAAGATTTTCAAGATGAATTTGATTTTCGTAAACTTTTTCAAGAGGACGTTTTAAAACTGGCCTATTGGCTAGATTTTTTAGTCTATTCTTTTCAAAATTTAACTTATAGTTCATACTACGTTCGATTTGAGAATATAGCATAGCTACATGGCTAATTTGAGCTACATAGTCATTAACAGCAATTTCGGCCGCATTAGATGGCGTTGATGCACGCAAATCTGCAACAAAATCAGCGATAGTAAAATCTGTTTCATGACCAATTGCCGAAATTGTAGGTATTTTTGATAAAAAAATTGCACGAGCAACATTCTCATCATTAAAAGCCCACAAATCCTCAATGCTTCCACCGCCACGTGCAAGAATTATAACGTCAGATTTATTGTGTAAATTAGCCAGTTTTATTGCTTCGCATATACTTGTAGGTGCTAAATCGCCTTGAACAAGTGTAGGGATAATATTAAGCTTAACATATGGATTTCTTGCTCTTGCAACCTTTATTATATCTCTAACCGCTGCACCAGTAGGTGAGGTGACAATACTTACATATTCAGGATTTTTGGGAATAGGCTTTTTATTTTCTTCGTCAAAAAGCCCCTCTGCCAGAAGCTTTGCCTTAAGCTTTTCAAAATTTTCATAGAAAGTGCCAAGGCCTGTTTTTTCCATTTCATCAACATAAAGTTGGTACACGCCTGTTTTTTCGTAAAGGCTTATTCGACCAACAGCAATAACATTTTCGCCATTCTTAGGCAAAAAGGCAAGCTCTTGGGCATTTCCTTTAAACATAACGCAATTGATTGATGCACCCAAATCTTTTAAAGAAAAATACATATGACCCGAAGAATGAAGCTTGAAATTAGAAATTTCACCCTTAATGTAAATATCGGACAAAATGACATCTTCTTCAAGCAAGGATTTTATATATAAATTTACATTGCTTACGGTTAGTATGTTTTTTTTCATGAGTTTTTTTGGCTTTCTATAACATTTTTTAAAACGCCGTTAACAAACCCCATAGCATCGTCTACAGAGTATAATTTTGCAAGCTCTACAGCTTCATTTGCGGCAACAGGGTTTGGTATATCGTCGGCGAATAAAATTTCATACACAGCAAGCCTAAGTATTGCAAGGTCTACTTTGTTAAGCCTATCAATACTCCAGCCTTGTATATGGGTTTTTATAACTTCGTCTATTTTGTCTAAATTTTGATATGTTCCGCTAAACTCTTCATAAATAAAGGCTTTTTCGTCATCATTTAGCATGTGGTTATCAAAATATATTTCTGCTAAATTTTGATAATCAGAAGTCTTGTTAAAATCTAGTTGAAAAACCAAGCTAAATGCGTGTTTTCTGGCGGTTCTTCTACTTATTTTACTCATCTCTGTTAAGTAGTTCTTTTTTAGATTTTTCTTTTTCCATTGAAAGCCCAGAAACATTAACGTTTATAGTGGTTGCTTTAAGACCTGTCATAGTTTCAATAGCGATTTTTATACGTTTTTGAACTTCTTCACAAACGTCTTGAATTTTATAGCCGTTTTTGATAAGCAAGCTAATTTCAAACGAAGCCTCATCGCCTGTAACATTTACTTTAACGCCTTTAGAAAGATTTTTTTTGCCCAAAAATTCTGCAATATCTGTAATATTTCCAGCCATAGAAGCAACGCCATCAACCTCTAATGCCGCAGTTCCCGCAATTGTTGCAATAACTTCATCGGCAATTTGAATTTGCCCTATATTTGATTTGTTTTTAATTTCAGCCATATTAATTCCTCCAAAATATTATTATATTATGAGTATACCACAAATTATTGCTTATTGGTAGCCTCGAGTAAAACTTGTTTAATTTCATTTTCGATATTTTGTAAGCTAATTTCTGCCTGTGCACGCTCTTCTGAGCCTTGTTTTTGAATTTGCAAAACTTCAGAAATAGTTGTAATTAAATTCTCGTTAGTTTTTTGTAAAGTTTCTACAGAAACAATGCCTCTTTCGGCTTCTCTTGCAATGTCTATACTGCCTTGTTTTAGCATTTCGCTATTTTTAAGAAGTAGTTGATTTGTCATATCTGTAACATCTTTTTGAACTTGTAAGGCCCTTTGAGTATTAGCCATGCCAAGCGAAAGAACCATCTGGTTTTTCCAAAGAGGAATACTATTTACAATACTAGATTGTATTTTTTCAATCAATACTTTACCATTGTTTTGTACAAGCCTTACCTGTGGAGCCATTTGTATACTTATGGTACGGCTTAATTTTAAATCATGAAGCCTTTTTTCAAAACGATTTGCTTGATTTATCATATCGTTTAGTTTTTGCACTTCCATTTGATTGTGCGACTCTTCTGCAATTTTTCTTTGTGCAGGAATATCAACTTCGATAAAATTTTCAAGGCTTTGTTTTCCTGCAATAATATACATGGAGAGTTCTTTATAATACTCATAATTATTTTTGTAAAGTTCCGAAAGCATAACATTATCTTGAATAAGCTGCCTTTGGTGAGTTTCTAAGTTTTTAACAACCGCATCAACATTTGTTTCAACCTTTGAAAAGTCTGCCATCATCCTATCCATGCGTAATTTTAATGGCTTTCCTCTAAATATTCTTGCAATTCCCGTTCGTTCTCCGCCAGCTGGGTCATAACTTTTTAGGTTTGCAACAAGTGCAGATAAATCCTCGCCAACATGTGCCATATCTTTTGTTCTAACAGTTTTTAAAACGCTATCAGAAAATTTAGCAATTTTGTTTTGCACATTAACACCGTAAAGTGCAACAATATCATAGTTGTTTAGGTCTATTTTTTGGCTAAATTCATCAATTTGTTGGCGTTCTGTATCACTAAGTGAGGAAATAGATAGAGAAGTATCCTCATCTTTAAAATCTGAGGGTTTAACTAACTCCTCTTCTATTCCAAGTTCTAATTTGAAATCTGACATGCTAATTTCTCCTTTTTTACGGTCGCATTATTTGAATTAATGCTTCCTTTTTAATAATTGTGGTTTTATTTTTTTTATTCCTAATCCATCAAATGCAACGGTAACTTCTTCTTGAGAGATGGCTATAACTGTGCCGTTTCCATACTTTATTTGCTTAACTTTATCACCAATTTTAAAGTTGATGTCGCTATTTTTGGAAGTGCTGTTAATTGTATCATAGTTATTTGTTTTAAAGCTTATATTTGGTTTTTTGGCAGGTATTGTGTTTATTGTTTTCATGCTAACGCCAATATTTTGGCGTGTAGAGTTTACAATATCTTCTGGAATTTCTTCCAAAAACCTCGATGGCATATTATACACAAACTGCCCGTTTTGAAGCCTAGATGTAGCACTTGTTAAGCAAAGATTTTCGCGTGCTCTTGTAATGCCAACGTAGCAAAGCCTGCGCTCTTCTTCTAAATCATTAGAAGATTGGCTCATTAAAGAGCGATAGCTTGGGAAAATATTTTCTTCAAATCCTGGGATAAAAACATTTGGAAACTCTAGTCCTTTAGATGAGTGAAGTGTCATTAAAACAACGGTATCATCATCGTCAGTATAATTATCAACATCTGCAACCAAAGAAACTTCTTCTAAAAAAGCGTTTAGTGTTTTGTCTTCGCTTTCTTTTTCAAATTCATGTGCTTTGTTTATAAGAGAATCTATGTTTTCAATACGCCCCAAAGCCTCGTCCGAATTTTCTGCTTGTAATTCAAGAATATAGCCCGTTTTTTCTAAAATTTGATTTATTAAATCAGATACGTTATTATTTACTGAAAAGTCTCTTAGCTCTTCTATCAAAACGGCAAATTCTTTAATTTTTTTGTGCCTTGTACCGATACCTTCGATATTATCACAAATAACAAGTGCATCTGAAAAAGAAATTTCTTGCTCAGTGCTAAAACGCAATATTTTTTCAACACTAGCTTCGCCGATGCCACGTTTAGGCACATTTATAACACGCCTGCCCGAAATATCATCAAAAGGATTATGAATTAACCTAAGATATGCCAGAATATCTTTAATTTCTCTACGTTCGTAAAACCTAACGCCACTAAAAATTCTATATGGTATATTATTCTTAACAAGGCTGTCTTCTATACTTCTTGAAAGTGCATTTTGGCGATATAAAATGGCATTATCACTGTATTTTCCACCATTTAAAACATTTTGCTCTATTTGCTCGGTGATATATCTAGATTCGTCTAAATCGGACTGTGCTTTATAAAACTCTATATTTTCGCCCTCGTTATTATCAGTCCATAAAGATTTGCTTTTACGGCTATGGTTGTTTTTTATAACGGCATTTGCGGCTTCTAATATGGTTTTAGAAGAACGATAATTCTGTTCAAGCTTAATAACCGTGGCATTTTCAAAATCTTTCTCAAAATCCAAAATATTTCTGATGTTTGCACCACGCCAACCGTAGATACTTTGGTCGTCATCACCAACGACGCATAGGTTTTTATGTTTGCCAGCTAAAAGGCGAATAAGCTCATATTGGCTTGTGTTAGTATCTTGATACTCGTCTACAAGAATATATTTAAAGCGTTCTTGGTAACCTACCAAAACCTCAGGACAATCTCTAAATAATTTGACCGTCAAAAAAATTATATCATCAAAATCTAGGGCATTGTTTGCTCTAAGACGTTTTTGATAATATGTATATATTTGTGAAATTTTACTAAGCCTAAAATCCGACCCAGCAATAATTTCAAATTGCTCATAAGAAATCATGTTATCTTTTTGTGAGCCAATTTCAGCCATAACAGATTTTGGTTTTAAAAGCTTATCGTTAAAATTAAGCTCTTTCATAGCTTGTTTTATGAGCCTTTCAGAGTCGTCGGCATCATATATCGTAAAACTATTTTCATAGCCGATTTTAGCAATATTTCGCCGCAATATTCTTACGCAAGTGGAGTGGAACGTAGAAACCCAAACTTCACCATAAGGAATAAGCGAATTTACACGCTCTTTCATTTCTTTTGCGGCTTTATTAGTAAAAGTTATTGCCAATATATTAAACGGGTTTACCCCGCTTTGTATAAGATTTGCAATTCTATGTGTTAAAACTCTTGTTTTGCCAGAACCTGCACCAGCTAATAATAATAGTGGCCCATCTGTATGTAAAACAGCTTCTTTTTGCATGGGGTTTAAATTTTTTGTAAAGTCCATTAATTTATCTCCTGAATGTGTGTTATTTCTATAGTAACATTTTAAAGACTTTTTGTAAAGTATATAGGTATTTTTTTTCAAACAAAAACAAATAATAACTACATTTACAAGAAGGAGTGCGATTTTTATGGAGCAAAATGAAAATGTTGAAAATATAAAACAACCATGTCAACCAGAGATAGTTCACAAAAGCCCGAAAGGAAATATACAATTTTTAACGATAATAGGACAGATAGAGGGGCACATGGAGTTGCCGCCGCAAAATAAAACAACAAAGTATGAACATGTTATACCGCAGCTTGTTTCGGCAGCAGATAACCCGCAAGTTGATGGGCTTTTAATACTTTTAAATACAGCAGGAGGTGATGTTGAAGCAGGCCTTGCCTTGGCGGAGTTAATTTCGGGTATAGGCAAGCCTACGGTTTCGCTTGTTTTAGGCGGCGGACATTCTATAGGTGTACCTTTGGCAGTTGCGGCGGACATTTCTTTTATAGCACCATCTGCGACAATGACAATACACCCAATTCGCATGACAGGGCTTGTTATAGGAGCTCAGCAAATGTTTGATTATTTTGATAAAATGCAAGAGCGTATCCTAGATTTTATTGTAAAGAATTCTAAAATATCAAAAAAACGCCTTTCGCAGCTTATGACGGATACAAAAAGCTTGGTTCAAGATGTTGGAAGCATTTTAATTGGTGAAGAAGCGGTTAAAGAGAAGTTGATTGATAAAACGGGAAGCCTAAGAGATGCACTTTCGGCACTTTATTGGTTGATTGAGGATAGTAAGAGCGTTAATTAAAAGTATGAAAAAAATTTGAGACAAATCATTAACGTTGTCCCGAAGGGCAACGGCATGGAGACTTTTGAGGGTAGTTTATGTGATACAATGATATTGTGGAAAGTTAGATAGAGGCAAACCTTAAGTTTAAACAGTGAGAATAGAAAAAAGCAACAGTTAATGTGCCGTTGCTTTTTTTTGAAACTTAAAACTAAGTATTTTATTTTTTAATAAACCCAACAGGTATCGCGTAAACAGTATACTCATCTATACCATTAAAGCCAAGCGTTTTATCGAAAAGGTCTTGATTATACGCAGCAATACAGCAACTACCAAGCCCAAGAGCCGCAGCACTTAACATAGCATTTTGACCTGCATGACCTAAATCAATTAAAACAACACGGTGAGCCGCATTGTTATAACGCCACTCTGCACGATAAGGAACACAGCTAAAAATTAACACTACAGAAGCATGGGCCCCCCAAGTTTGACCAGCCAAAAGGTTTTTCATTTGCTCTGTGTAGTCTTCTTCAAATGTGCCAATAAATTCGATTGCAACTGTTTTTTCGCCTACATTCTCTAAAGGAGCATAGCGGTAAAAGCCAGGTTTTAAACCTTCTACACTTCTAACTGCAACATATAGCTCAAACGGGTGGCGACATCCGCCACTAGGCACAGGGCGTAAAACAGCTTGTTTATTTTGCCCACGATACTCCTGCATGCCTTGTGTACTCCAAAGTAAAAATGCCAATTGCTCCATAGTCATAGGTTTATCAGCATAAGCTCTTTCACTACGACGAATGTCTAAAAGTTCTTCATAAGACTTAATTGTAACTACATTTTCAAACGATGGTAGAATAGTAACCTCGCCAGTAATAGCTTTGCTATGTGGCGGCACTTCAATGCCTTTCGCTTGATCGCTCTCGCCCATAGGCTCTGAAAAGTTTGGGCAGTGCATAAACTTTCTGTTTTGTTCGATTTTAGACATTAAATTCACACTCCTAATAATTTTACTTTGTATTGTATAATAAATTAATACAAAGGTTTACATTTTTAAAATATATTAATATATTAGATTTTTCTTTACTAATATAAATAAGTATAGCATTAAATTTCTAATAAATCAATAAAAAATATCCAAATTTTATTATGCCGTTTTTACTTGACTTTGTCAAAAAATTATCTTATTATATAAGTGAGATTAATTAACTTAATAAGTAATTGTAAATGACCATGGAGGTGTACTAATGGCTAAACTTGTAATAAAGGAAGAATTATGCAAGGGATGTTCGCTTTGTGTTGTAGCATGTCCTAAAAAAATTCTGGAACTAAGCCCTCAAATTAACAAAAAGGGATATAATCCAGTTACATGTAAAGATTTAGACGCATGTATTTCTTGTGCTTTTTGCGCAACAATTTGTCCAGATATTGTTATAGAAGTTAATAAATAAGGAGGGGTGGTATTATGAATAGAGAACTTATGAAAGGAAACGAGGCTATTGCAGAAGCAGCGATTAAATGCGGATGTCGTTATTTTTTTGGTTATCCGATAACGCCTCAAAATGAAATACCAGAATATATGTCTTTAAGGATGCCACAAGTTGGCGGTGCTTTTGTTCAAGCAGAAAGCGAAGTTGCAGCTATCAACATGGTTTATGGTGCTGCTGGTTGTGGAGCTAGAGTTATTACGAGTTCTTCAGGTCCTGGCATGAGCCTTAAAATGGAAGGGATTTCTTACATAGCTGGTGCAGAGCTTCCATGCGTAATTGTAAACATAATGCGTGCAGGCCCTGGGCTTGGTGGTATCCAACCATCTCAAAGCGACTACTTCCAAACTGTGAAGGGTGGCGGGCATGGTGATTATAATACGCCTGTTTTAGCTCCTTCTAATTTGCAAGAAGCGGTTGATTTTACTCAACTCGCGTTTGATATTGCTGAAAAATATCGTACGCCTGTAATCATCCTTGGAGATGGACTTTTAGGTCAAATGATGGAACCTGTTGTTATTGAAGAGAAAAAACCTCTTGATATAGATAGGTCTTGGGCTTCTACTGGTTGGGATGGAAAGAGCCGCAAACCTGCAAGAATTAACTCTCTTAACTTAAATACAGAAGATTTAGATGCTCATAACGCTAAATTACAAGCAAAATACAAAACAATTAAAGAAAATGAAGTTAGATATAAGGAATATAAAACAGAAGATGCAGAAATTTTAGTTGTAGCTTATGGCACAAGCGGCAGAATTTCTTACTCTGCGGTTGATGAAGCTCGTGAAGCTGGCGTTAAAGTTGGTGTTTTCTGCCCACTTACATTATGGCCTTTCCCTGAAAAACAATTATTTGAAGCAGCAAAAGGCAAAAAAGCTGTTGTTGTTGTTGAAATGTCGGCAGGTCAAATGCTTGAAGATGTTAAGCTTAATGTTCCTCATGATGTGCCTGTGCATTTCTTTGGAAAGCCTGGCGGTTCGGTACCTTCTAGTGAGGCTATCGCTGCCGAAATTAAAAGAATTAAGGAGGTGTGCTAATGCAACCCGTATTTAGAAAATCAGAAATGCTTGTGGATAAACCTTTCCACTATTGCCCTGGGTGTACGCATGGCATTACACACAGGCTTGTTGCGGAAGTTTTAGAAGAATTAGGTGTTGGAACTAGCTCTGTTGGGGTTGCACCGGTTGGGTGTTCGGTTCTTGCTTACGAATATTTCAATTGCGATATGCATGAAGCGGCACACGGTCGTGCACCTGCTGTTGCAACTGGAATTAAAAGAGTTTTACCTGATAATGTTGTTTGGACTTACCAAGGCGATGGAGATTTAGCTTCTATTGGTACGGCTGAAATCGTTCATGCAGCAGCTCGTGGTGAAAATATTACAACAATATTTATTAATAATGCAATATATGGTATGACTGGCGGCCAAATGGCTCCTACAACTCTTGAAGGTCAAAAAGCTTCAACTTCGCCTTTAGGAAGAGATTTGAGTGTTGCTGGATATCCTTTAAAAGTTTCTGAAATGCTTTCTCAGTTAGATGGCCCTGCTTATATTGAAAGAGTTTCTATGCACGATGTTAAACACATTAGAGCGGCTAAAAAAGCTATCAAGAAAGCTTTTGAGTACCAAACTCAGAAAAAAGGTTTTACTATGATTGAGATTTTATCAACATGCCCAACTGGTTGGAAAGTTACTCCACCAGCTGCTATGAAGTGGTTAGAAGATAATATGCTTCCATACTATCCATTAGGCGTTTACAAAGATATTGATGGAGGTGCTAAATAATGAAAATGGTTTTATCTGGATTTGGCGGGCAAGGTATGCTTCTCGCAGGCCAACTTTTAGCTTATGCTGGAATGCTTGAAGGGCTTAATGTTACTTGGCTTCCATCTTACGGCCCTGAAATGAGAGGTGGCTCGGCAAACTGCTCGGTTATTATATCTAAAGAAATGGTTGGAAGCCCAACTATTCCAACACCTGATGTTGTTGTTGCTATGAACCAGCCTTCTTTTGATAGCTTTATAAATAAAGTTAAGCCTGGTGGGTTATTTATATACAACAAAACTCTTGTTACAACTGTAACTACAAGAGATGATATTACAATGATTGCACTTGATGCAACTCAAATTGCAGCCGATCTTGACAATTTAAGGGTTGCAAATATGGTTTCTTTAGGCACACTTATCAAACATACGGGTATTGTTAAGCCTGAATCAGTTTTAAAAGCTCTTGCTATTAAATTTGGTGAAGACAAGAAACATTTACTCGAAATTAATGAAAAAGCTATTGCAAAAGGTGCAGAAGTTGCATAATTTGCTATGAAAAAATAATCGGCAAGGGTGCTTTTTGCACCTTTGTCGTTTTGTCGTAAATAAGGATGTGAGAAACTGTGGAATACGCAGTAGAAAAAATGACATCTAAAGATATGGCTGAAGTTTATAGAATAAACTTAGAGGCCTTTGGAGATGAGCCTGAATGGCTTGAAGAAGCTGTTGGTGATTCTGATGCGTTTTGCTTTGTTGCTCGTTCTAGCGGCAAGGTTGTTGGTCATGCAATTATTTATAATAACACTTGGATAACTCCAAACTACTGCAAAATAGCAACAATTGCGATTTCCAAAGCTTATCATGGCAAAGGTATAGGCAAAGCACTTATTTTAAAAATTTTAGATACAGCAAAAGAACTTGGTCTTGATAGAATTAAGCTTGAAGTAGATACAGAAAACTATGGTGCTATGAAGTTATATAAATCTTTAGGCTTTCGTACGCATGAATTTAAAGAAGGTTATTATTATCAAACTGGTGGCGACGCATACATCATGTGGCGCTTTGAAGACAAGAAAACGGAGGAGATTAACATGAGAAATGATTTTAAGGTTTTAGCAATAAACCCAGGCTCAACGAGCACAAAAATCGCTCTTTTTAACGGGGACGAAACTTTAGAGGTAATTGTTGTTAGGCACGAAAAAGAAGATATTGATAAATATAGCGGCATTTTAGAGCAAGATGAGTACAGAGAAAGAGTTATCAAAGAATGTTTAAAAGAAAAAGGCTTTGATATTAATACTTTAGATGTTGTTGTTGGTCGTGGCGGTCTTATCAAGCCTATGGCAAGTGGTACATATAGCATTAATGAGGCTATGGTTAATGACTTGCATTTGCCATTTGCAGCAAATCACGCATCTTCTCTTGGTGGAATTATTGCAAAAAGAATTGGCGATAGCTTAGGTATTCCGAGTTTTATTGTAGACCCTGTTGTGGTTGATGAAATGCTTCCAATTGCAAAACTTACGGGTCTTAAAGATGCCCCACGAAGGAGTTTGTTCCATGCTCTTAACCAAAAGGCAGTTGCAAGAAGATGTGCAAAGCAAATAGGTAAACCTTATGAAGATTGCAAATTCATCGTTGCTCACATGGGCGGTGGAGTTAGTGTTGGTGCTCATGTTTTAGGTCAAGTTTTAGATGTTACTGATGGCATGTTTGGCGAGGGTCCAATGTCGCCTGAGCGTGGCGGTGCCATTCCTGTTGTAACTTTGCTTGATGCTATTATTTCAGGTAAGCTTGATATTAAAGAAACTAGAAGCAAACTTACTAAAAACAGCGGTGTTGTAGACCATTTAGGAACAAATAGCTTTATTGAAGTTTGTGACAGGGTTAAAGCAGGCGACGAAGAGGCAAAATTCGTTTTAGAAGCCATGGCTTATCAAACTGCTAAAAATATTTGCATGATGATGGCACCAATTCAAGGTAAGCCAGATGCTATAATTTTAACAGGTGGTCTTGCTTATGCTGATCTTTTAACAGACGAAATTAAAAAATATATAAGCCACTTAGCAGAAGTTGTTGTTTATCCAGGTGAAGGCGAAATGGAAGCTTTGGCAGAAGGTGCACTTAGAGTTATAAGAGGCGAAGAAAGTGCTAAAGTATACTAATGACAATTCTCAACAAACATCTGGGTTTTCTATCGGTCATAACGTCGCTTGCGATGGCAGCGGCTTCCCTCTGAAAACGCCAGTGTTTGGTTGGAATTGTCATATAATTAAGCAAAATAATGATATAGTAAAGTATTTGCAGAGAGATAATATAAATCTTAATGCCTTCAGCTATCTAAATTATGACAAAAATGCTGATGTTTATTTGTATGATAATGATATTAACAATGGTGTAATCGTTGGAAATGAGGAGCAGGACTTTTTCTTTCTTGTAACAGACAGAATAAGTTTTTTAGAAGAGTTTTGGGGTAATCTTTCTGAAGGGCATAAATGTTTTTCGGCTGTTGAGAAATCTATTGCTGGTATTTTTACTAAGGATAAGAAAATTGAATGGCAAAGCCCTTGCCAAGTTTATGCTTTGTCTGATGAATTTGAGTATATCGAAAACTTAGACTACAAAGACGAAAGCTTGAATGTAGACGATGCACCAGAAGTTGATGAATACTACACTTATAGAGATGAGGATAGCGTTAATCGTATACGTGAAAGTATTGAAATTTATGATAGTTCTTGTATTAAAATAGATGGCGAACTTGCCGCATGGTGCTTAGTTCATGCAGAAGATGGCTCTATGGGTCCACTTTTTGTTAAGGAAGAATTTAGAGGGCTTGGGCTTGCAAAAACTGTTTCAGAGAGGCTGATTAACAAACTAATTGCAAAAAACATAATTCCATATGTGCAGATTGTTGAAAGCAATAATCCTTCGCTTTCGCTTATTAAAAAAATTAGTGGCATGGTTTATTCGCATGATTGTATGTGGTTTGGAATTAACAAATAGGAGGCTTTCATATGAAACAACTAATCATTTATGCAGATATGGAAGGTGCATCGGGTATTTTTGACGAGCAACGCTCTTGGCTTTTTAATGGCACTGATGATTGGCGTAAATTTGGGCGTGATTGCATTACATCAGATGTTTTAGCGGTCTGTAATGCCGCAGTTGATTTTGGCATTGATGAAATACTATTATATGATGGTCATTTTGCTGGAAATTGTGAGTTTAATGTGATGCTTGAGAAGCTTCCACCAATTGTTAAAGTTTTTGATGTTAAAGATAGATGCTTTGATTGGAGAAGAATTAGAGGGCAAGCAAAGCAAAGGCCTTTTGGGATTATAACAGTTGGGCAACACGCAAGAAATGGTGAAGAAAATGCCTATTTTCCACACACTATACAATCTCCACCTATTAAAAATATGTATATAAACGGACTGCACGTTGCAGAAATTGGTCAGGCTGTATTAAGTTTTTGTAATACACCATACTTGGCTAATATTGGTTGTGCAGCTTCTATGAAAGAGGCTTTGGAGCTTTCTTCTAAAATTGTAACGGTTACAGTGAAAGATAAAGCCACAGGTTACGAACCATCAAAAGAAGAAACATACCCGCTTATTTATCAAGGCACAATAAAGGCATTAGAACAAGCTGAACAGGCTGAAATTGTAAAAATTAAGCCACCGTATCTATTTTCTATGGAATTATGTGCTGGGTATGAATTTGACCAAACTCAAGAAATAAGTTGGCGAGGCACTGTTAATACTACAAAAGCTGAATGGACAGCACCAAATATTGAAATAGGGCTTGAAATTTTTAACTATGTTCGCGGCTTGTTAAGAAAAATATAAAATTAAGGAGTGTTTTACATGAATAATAAACCAATACCAATAGAAGTATCGGCAAGACACGCTCACCTTTGCGAAGAGAACACTAAAAAACTGTTTGGCGAAGGGTATGAGCTTAAAATTAAAAGAGAGTTAAGCACGCCGGGTTACTATGTTGTAGAAGAAAGGGTAGACCTTGCAACTGAAAAAAAAGAGCTTAAAAATGTAGGGATTTTAACACCTCTTAGAGGGCAAACTCAGATTGAAATTTCTATGACAGATGCTAGAAGCTTAGGTATTAATCCACCAGTTCGCTTAAGTGGTGATCTTGCTGGTTCTACAGGTATAAAGCTTACTGGGCCTAACGGAAGTGTAGAGATTAAAGAGGGTGTTATTATAGCTAAGAGGCACATCCACATGAGCGAAGCAACTGCAGAAAAATACGGAATTGTGGATAAGCAAGTAGTTTCGGTTAAAACTTGTGGCACAAGGCCAGCTATTTTAGAAGATGTTGTGGTTCGTATTGCACCAGACTTTATTGATAGTATGCACATTGATACAGATGAAGCAAATGCTTGTGGTATTCAGAGTGGTGAAATTGGCTACATAGTTTAATAATTTTAAGGGCGATGAGTTGTTCGCCCTTGTTTTTTTATATCTATAGCTTGCCAAACTTATGATTTTTTGATAAACTATAAGTATGTCTTAAAAATAAGGAGTGTTCGTATGAAAGTTATACTTTTAGAGGATATAAAAGGCGTTGGCAAGAAAGGTGATATAATAAATGCAAGTGATGGCCATGCAAGGAATTTCTTGCTGCCAAGAAAACTCGCAGTTGAGGCTACTGCAAAAAACCTAAACGACTTAGAACTTAAAAAGAAAGCTGAAGAGCAAAGAAAAGCTGACGAGCTTCAAGAAGCACAAGATTTTAAAGCAAAAATTGAAACCAAAACAGTTGAAATTTCTGTTAAAACTGGTGATGGTGGCAGATTATTTGGCTCAGTTACAAATAAAGAAGTTGCTGAGGCATTGGCTAGCCAAACGGGTATTGTGATAGACAAAAAGAAAATTTCTGTTGGAGCTATTAAATCTGTTGGAGAATTTAGTGCAGACATTAAGCTTCACCCAAAGGTTAGCTCTAGTCTTAAACTAATTATTAAATCAATCTAAGGGACATAAGAATGGAATTTTATGAAGATTTTAATCAAAGTAACGAAAAAATAATTTCAAGAGTTTTGCCAAACGATACAGAGGCCGAACAGGCCATTTTAGGTTCTATATTCTTCGGTATAGAGCCTTTAAGTATTGCCTATGAAAGGCTTAAGTCAGACGATTTTTACAGGGCAGACCACAAGGTTATTTTTGAAACCATGGTAGAGCTTTTTGTTAAAAACATAGCTGTTGATTTAATTACCTTAACAAATAGGCTTGACGAAAAGGGGCTTTTAAACACAATAGGAAACGAGTACCTAATTACTTTGTATGGCTCGGTTTCTACAGGTGCAAATATCAGGCATTATATTGATATTGTTGAAAAAAAATCTATACTTAGAAAGCTTATTTCTGCTAGTGGTGAAATTTCTAATGAAAGTTACTCAGGCGAAAAAGATGTTGAAGATATTATCGAACTTGCCGAAAAAAGTATTTTTAATATTATAGAAAATAGAAGTAGTGATGATTTTTCGCCAATTCACGAGGTTCTAACAACTGCTATTGAAAAAATTGAAGAAATTTATAAAAACAAAGGTGGCATTACTGGCGTTGAAACAGGGTTTACCGATTTTGATAGAAAAACCGCAGGGCTTCAAAAGTCGGACCTTATTTTGATTGCAGCAAGGCCATCAATGGGAAAAACGGCTCTTGCTTTAAACATTGCACAGCATGCAGCCGTTAAAAAAGGATTAAGTACGGCTATTTTTAGCTTAGAGATGAGTAAAGAGCAGCTTGTAAACAGGCTTTTATGTTCTGAGGCGATGGTTGATGCCCAAAAGCTTAGAACAGGTTCTTTAGAAGGTACTGATTGGGAAAAAATTGCTGATTCTATTGGCCCGCTTTCAGAGGCACCACTTTATATAGACGATACACCGGGAATTACCTTGATGGAGCTTAGGGCAAAATGTCGCCGTTTAAAGCTTGAAAAAGGGCTTGATTTGGTTCTGATTGACTATTTGCAGCTTATGAGTGGAAGTGGCTCTAAATCGCAGGCTAATCGCCAGCAAGAAATTTCTGATATTTCAAGAGGGCTTAAAGGCTTGGCTAGAGAAATGAACGTTCCTGTTATTGCACTTAGTCAGTTAAGCCGTGCGGTAGAGGGTAGGGCAGATAAACGCCCAATGCTTTCAGACTTAAGAGAATCGGGTGCGATAGAGCAAGATGCTGATGTTGTTTCATTTTTGTATAGGGATGAATACTACAACCCCGATACCGAAAAGAAAAACATGGCAGAAGTTATAATTGCAAAGCAAAGAAATGGTCCAACAGGCACGATTGATTTAATTTGGATGGGTAATTACACAAAATTTAGAAGCGTTGAGAGGTAAATGTATTGAACAAAAAAAATAAAAAAATATTATTAGGTATGTTTTATACTTTTTTTGTGTGTGGATTTATAGCACTTATGCTTGGAGCGATACTACCATCACTTATGGAAGCATACGAGCTTGATTATGATATTGCTGGGTTGTTTTTTTCGGCTAATTCTGTTGGAAGTTTGCTTGCAAGCTTTGTTGTTGGTTTTTTTGCACCTAAGCTTGGATTAAAAAAGACAATAATTATATTTTCACCTTTGGTTTTTCTTGCATATATAGGTGTTGCTACGACAAATATTGTATTTTTACTTATACCTCTATTTGTTTTTGTAGGGCTTGGCCTTGGGTGCGTGAATAATATAAATAATTTTATACTTTCAGGGCTTGCTGAAAATAAGCCAGAATATATAAGCCTTTCGCACATGTTTTTTGCGATAGGTGCATTTGTTTCACCATTTTTAGCTTCTTTAATTATGGCTAGTGGATTTGGATTTAAGAATATTATTTATATTGGAATAATACTTGCAATTAGTATGGTTTTGATATATTTTGTGCTTCCTGTCGGTGATTTTTCTGCTAAAGTAAATAAGGTTGAGCGAAATACTGCCGAAAAGCCATTTTATAAGCATGTTAATTTTTACTTAGCAGGATTTCTATTATTTTTTTATTTAGGTATGGAAATGGGCATTAGTGGTTTCTTAGTTGCATATCTAACCGATTATCTAAGTTTAGATTTCGACTTTGCAACGAGGCAGCTTTCATTTTTGTGGCTTATGATTATATTAGGCAGGCTATTAACTGCGTATTTGTCAAGTAAAATAAAAAAGACTACAATACTGCTAATAAGCACCCTAGGGGCAATTGCCACATTTGTAGGCTTTTTGCTAGTTTCAAATCCGGCCACTATAACTCTTATAGTTTTGGCATTTGGGCTTTTTATTTCTAGCATTTTCCCAATGACTATCGCATCGGTTTCAGGCATATTAAAGCAATCTAGCAGTGCTATGGGTGCATTTTTAGCAATTGTAGGGCTTGGTGGAATTTTTGTACCAATGATTATTGGATTTTTAGCACATAGATTTACTATTATGACTGGGATGAGGTCGGTTATAGTTTCAGTAGTGTTAATGGTTTTATGTGCGATTTTGTTAAAAGTAAGTGTTATTACGAATATAAACTCTAAACATTTGCATAACTCCTCTCAGCGTAAAAAATACCCCTAAGATATTCTTGGGGGTATTTTTGTAGGATTTACACACCTACTATATTAAAAACCTTGAAATAAGATAGCCGCCAACAAGTCCAATTAAACAAAATATAATATTCCAAAGCAATGACATGCGACCTGATTTTTTATGTACCTTCTCCACTTGTCCACCAAATATTTTAGTAACTGCTTCAACTTCTTCTTGATTTAATTGAGCAATGATTTGAGAAGTCGAAGCCTCTTCTTTCCACTTCTCAGCTAATTCTTTTTGTTTAGAAAACTCAATCTCAATTTCATACATCAACTCAGAAGATTTTTTTAATGAAATCATTAATTCATCAATCTTGTTTGTTAATACCTGTGAATTTTTAGTAGATTTGATTTTGTAAAAAGTGTTTTCAGTTTGTCTGCTCCAATATTGCCACCCATAGTGGAAGAAAGAGCGGAAGAAAGAACATTTATAAGGATTTCAAGTATATTATGCACTTCTTACGTCCTCTTTTTCATGCTTTTAATTGGTATGTTGGCATAAAGCGTTGGTAGTTTTTCACCTGTATTTTCTGAATCAGCCTGAGAAATTTGAATATCAAGCCCTTCTTCGTCAATTTCCATATAATTTGATATAACTTTTATAATATCATTCTTAAGCATTTCTAAAACTTGTGTACCGCAATTAACTCTATCATGGACTAAAATAAGCTTAAGCCTATCTTTTGCAACATCTTTTGAGGAGCCTTTATTTCTACTAAAAAATTTGAATAAATCCATAATATACCCCCTTATTTAGAAGAACTAAACAGCTTTTTAACCTTAGAAAAAAAGCCACTATTTTCTTCAAAACTCATAAACGGAACCTCTTCACCGCAAAGCCTTTTTGTTATGTCTCTGTAGGCTTGTCCCGCTTTAGAAGTATCAGACAAAACAGCAGGTTCGCCACGGTTTGAAGAAACAACGATATGCTCATCATCAGGAACAAGCCCGATAATGTCAACGCCAAGAATTTCTGTAACATCTTCAACCGCCATCATATCGCCACGCTTAACCATTTCAATACGTATTCTATTTAGGATTAGGGCAGGGGATTTTAAATCATTGGCTTCTAGAAGGCCTATAACCCTGTCGGCATCTCTAACGGCAGAAACTTCTGGAGTTGTTACAACAATTGCACGGTCGGCCCCAGCTATTGCATTTTTAAAGCCTTGCTCAATACCTGCAGGGCAGTCGATTATTATAAAATCAAACTCTTCTTTAAGTTCTGTACAAAGTTTTTTCATCTGCTCTTCCGAAACGGCAGATTTATCCTTTGTTTGTGCTGCTGGTAATAAAAACAAGGTAGAATAACGCTTGTCCTTTATAAGTGCTTGCTTAAGGCGGCAATTACCCTCAATAACATCAATCAAATCGTACACAATACGATTTTCAAGACCTAAGATAACATCAAGATTTCTAAGCCCAATATCTGCATCTACAAGGCAAACTTTTTTGCCAAGAACTGCAAGACCTGTACCAAGATTAGCACTAGTTGTTGTCTTACCAACGCCTCCCTTGCCAGAGGTTATTACTATAACTTCACTCATGTTTTATTTCCTCCTAAAAACGAATAATTCGTCAAAATAATCTAATATAGTGAATCAATTTGAAAACAATAACGCAAAGTGTTAATTGTTTTAAGTTAGATGAGTTATTTAAATTGCGGTTTTCAACTTAAATAACTATAACTTATTTTACCACATTTAAACTAAAGGTGCAATATAAATTTGCCCTTCATGAATATAAGCATATGTAGGCAATGTTTGCTTGGTGTTTTTCTTGCCATATTCTTCTGCAATGCTTGTAATAATATCTGCAATTCTAAGAGCAGATGGCACAAGGTTTAAAGCCGCAACAAAACAATCACGGTCGCCCTTAGAGCCTGCATGAGCAAGCCCTTTTAATGCACCCATAACAATTATATTTCCTGTTGCAACAATTTCACCGCCAGGGTTTACATCGCCAATAACAACAACAGAACCTTCATGTTTAATGGCCTGCCCACCTCTTAAAGAACCACGGTGGAAAATAGTATCATTTTGCCTAGCTGTAGTTAAGTTTTGCAAAGATGGCGAGCCAGTTACTTCTTTAATTTTTGCACCACTTGCTCTTATTAGGTTTAAAAGTTCTTCTTCTTCAGCTTTTTTAAGCACTTTACCCTTAAAAGTTACAGAAATATTTGAACCCTTAAAAAAACTTTCAGATTGTTTGATTTTTTCTAAAAAAGAGGAAGAAAGTTCTTTAAATTTTTTGGCCTCGTCCAAAATTACCAAAACCTCGTCATTTACTATTTTAAACACTACATTACTATCGCTCATAACTATACCCTCCATATTACCTATTGATTATTATCTAACTAATGTATTTGTTTCTAAAGGCCTTAAAGGCTGTGTATCGAACTGAAAAAAAGCTTCTAAAACTCTTCTGCCAATTTGTGTTGCAGGTGATGGAAAACCATCAATATGGCTAAAAGGTGCAGATACATATATGGCTATTTGCGGATTATCAAAAGGTGCAAATGCGTTAAATGATGTATGTGATGGCCTATTGTGCATTTCTTCTGCTGTTCCTGTTTTACTACCAATAGACATAGGAAAACCGTTAAAAAGATTTACAGCAGTACCATTTCGCCCTTCTGTAACTGCGAGCATACCTTGGTGTACAGCTTCCCATGTAGAAGCGGAAATATCAACACCCATATCCACAGTGGTTGGAACATGCCTTATAATATTATCTCTTGAAACTATTTTATTAAGAAGATGCAAGTCTCTAAGCTCGCCTTTTGTAGCCAAAGCACCTGTATATTTAACCATAACGGCAGCACTATACGAGTTAAATGCCTGACCTATTGCAGATGCGGCAGTATCACCGCCAAACCAAGGCTCACCCCTATGAGTTTCTTTAAAAGTAGGGGAAGAAAAAGCTCCTAAGCTATTACCAATTTCAACACCAGAGCGCTGGTCTAAGCCAAAAGCACGCATATAGGTATTTAATGTTTCTATTCCTAAAAGAGGATTATCAGGAGATTCATCTCCAATACTAAAAAGAACATCTGCAAAAAAGAAATTACTTGAACGCTCAATAGCATTTATCACATTTATTCTTCCAAAACTTGAGCTGCTCCATGAGCGTAGATATGGTCTACCTGCTCTTGTAAATACAACTTCATCATGAATTATTGTATTTGTGTCAATAATGCCAAATTCGAGAGCAGCTATTGCAGAAATCATCTTAAAAGTAGAGCCAGGTGCACGGTTTTCTTGAAACGGGCGGTTTACGCCTGGTTCGGTAGGGTCATCCTGAAGCCTAAAAAATATATCGTTAAAATTTGTTATAAATTCATTGTTATCATAAGATGGATATGTTGGAGCTGCTAAAACCGCACCAGTTTGAACATCCATTACAACAAGAGATGCCGAAAATGGGTCTAACGCTGCTGTTTGAGGCGTTATTTCTCCAAGTTGTATTTTTTCTACCAAAAAGCTTGTTATATTTGAGTTTGTGAGGATAAAACCATCGTCAATTGTTATAATTTCTTGTTCTATCATTGTGTGTATAACATCTAGTAATGAAATATAACCTTCATCAATGCCATCAGCTAAAAGCCTATTGGCTAGTGCTCTATCACTACGAGTAGCAATACTTACGTATTCCTCTAAACTAAGCAGGTATGATCGCAAAGCGTAACTATGGCTACCAATTTCGCTCTCAAAAATATCTCTTACAGATAAATTATTTGCACGAACGAATGAACTAAGTAGTTCAGTAGGTGTAATTCTATCATCAGAAGTGTTAGAAGTAAGCCTAAAAATCAATATTTCTGTAAGCATTTCTTCAAGGATTCTAAATGTTTTTTGCTGAAGGGCAGTGTCTATCGTAAGAAATACGCTATCTCCGGGGGCAGGTTCAACCCTAGTTTCTGGCAAAGATTCTACGCGCCTGCCATTTATACTAACCAAAACGGATTCTGAGCCATTTGTGCCACGTAAATTATTTTCAAAAGAAGCCTCTATTCCTGTGCGGCCAATTCTATAATCGTTAATATTAAAACCCAGTTCTATAAGGTTTGGAATATCAGGATGCTCAGCTGGGACATTACCAACGTAACCCAAAATATGAGCCATGTAAATGCCTTGCGGGTAATACCTAAGTGCATCTGTAGAAGCGACAAGTGACCTAAATGTATTAGAATCTTCTACAACAGCAGTAACTGTTTCAAGGCTAACATTTTCGGCAATTGTTATAGGAGTGAGTCTGTTATATCTTGTCATAAAAATACGAGAACGCATAGCTACCATATCTCTAAGCTCGGTATTTGAGAAATGTTCAAAATCACTGCCCTCGCCAAGTCTAAATCTGCTTCTTAAGGCATTAAATGCTTCATCTGCCGTTAAATCTAGCCTTAGTCCCATATCCTGTTTCCATCTGTTTTCTCGCCTTTGCCTAATATCTTCATCATCTGACGTAAAAGTGAACTCAAATGGCTCATGCTGAGAAATGGGGAAGTCGTCGATAAAAGTTTCTTCATTTTGCCTAAGAACTTCTAAAAGATTGTAAACCATGTTGTTACGCTCGGCATCAGAAACTAAAATGCTTGGGTCTAACTTAAGGTTATAAACAAAATGATTTACTGCTAAAGGGCGTCCAAAAGCATCGTATATAGTTCCTCTATGGGCAGGAAGTACAACTTCTCTTTCAATGCTTGCCTCAAATTCGTGTAAAAAACGTTCACCATGCACAATTTGAAGTTCAAAAAGCCTTGCAATAAGTACATAAAAAAGAACGCCAACAAGAACTGTTAATATAAATATTCTGTTAGATAAAAACCTTAAAACATCAGTAAAAGTATTGTCTTTTTTCATTGTGCCACCTTTTTAAAATAGTTTTCGTTTTGGCTTTTCTTTTCGCTCAAGTCTTTTATTAATTCCATAAAAAAATCTATAAGTAGGTATTGAAAACAGCGATGTATAAATAACGCTTGGTAAAATTATTCTTCTTAGATAAAAGAAGAATTCAAGCCTACCTCTAAAGAAAAATACAATAATGTAGTATGCGAACTCATAAAAAGCTGTACTAATAAAAACTAAGAGAAGCGGAAGTAAATAATTTTCGGCATAAAAATCTTTAAAAGGCTTTCCACAAAAATATCCGATAACCATGCCCAAGAAGGCATGTATTCCGATAACGTTGCCAAAAATTATATCTTGCAAAAGACCTGTAAAAAAGCCTATTATTGCTCCTTCACCATCATATCTGAGTATCGCAAACGAAACAATTAGTATTATAGAAGCATTTGGCCTAACTCCCCAAAATTCTATGTATTGAAATACTGTTGTTTGTAGTATAAAATTTATAAGTATTGTTAAAGTTGTTATTAAAAGTCTCATTAGTCGATAAACTCCCTGTCAAAAACATCACTAACGACTAAAACAGTTTCAAGGTTTCTAAAATCAACAGCCGTTTCGATTATTGCATACTTAAAAAGACCCGAGCCGTCAGGCCTAACTTCACGAACAATGCCTATTGTAATTCCGGGTGGATATATAAGTCCTAAATTAGAGGTTATAATCAAATCATTTTCTAAAATATCAGCGTTAAGGGCGATGTTTTCCATTCTAACAAGTCCACGCTCTGCAAGCCTTAAATCGCCACGGACAAAGCCTGTATCGCCTGTGCGTGCAGAAATTGCACTTACAGAAGAATTATCATCAATTAGCGTAATAACTTGCGAAAAGTTTGAATAGGCTCTAAAAACTCTACCAACAAGCCCACCATTTGCGAGAATTACTTGGTTATCAAAAACTCCATCTCTTGTGCCAAGATTTATAGAAAATTTATTAGACCAATTGCTACTATCACGAGCGATAACATCAGCACCAACAAGGTTAAGCTCTGGATATCTTTGCACAAGCTCTAGAAGATTGCGAAGTTCTTGATTATCCTTATCAAGCAGAGCGGCACGATTCGCCTCTAATTGTAAAAGCTCATTTTCTTCTCTAAGCCTCTGATTTTCAGAATCAAGTTCAGAAAGGTTAGATATAAAATTTATACGTGTTTGAAAAAAGCCACCAATATTTCCTGTAACCTCTTGTGAGGGCGAAACAATATAACCCATAAAATTTTCAATAAAAGTAGGCCGCCTATAATTTAGTGTTATTATAGCGACAACTATACAAAATATGGTTAAGATTAAGAATGTTAGCCGTTTGTGTTTATTTATAAAATCCATTACAAGAACCCTCTTACATGTGCAGTTTTCTAGGGGACACTAAAACATTTTTAAGTGTTTCTAAATGCTCTAAAACTAAGCCTGTTCCAATTGCAACACAGTTAAGCGGTTCATCTGCAATATTTACAGGCATACCTGTTTCATAAGAAATTAAATCATCAAGCCCCGTTAATAGAGCACCGCCGCCAGCTAAAACAATGCCTGTTTCCATAACGTCTGCCGCAAGCTCTGGTGGAGTTCTTTCAAGGGTCATTTTTATTGCATCGATAATTGAGGTAATAGGTTCGTCTATCGCTTTTTTAACATCAATAGAAGTTAAATCAACTGTTTTTGGAAGCCCTGTAATTAAATCTCTACCCCTAATTTCCATGCCGATAGTTCTATCAGGTTGATAAACTGAGGCTATTTTTATTTTTATTTCTTCTGCTGTGCGTTCGCCAATGGCCAAAGAATATTCTTTTCTTATAAAGCTTATTATGTGCTCATCAAGCTCGTCGCCTGCAACACGAAGAGATTTACTTACAACAATTCCACCAAGCGAAATTATAGCAACTTCACTTGTGCCTCCACCAATATCAACAATCATACTTCCTGTTGGCTCCTCTACGGGAAGCCCTGCACCAATAGCGGCTGCCATAGGCTCTTCAACTAAAAAGGCACTACGCTCACGTGCACCTGCTGAAATAGTAGATTCTATAACTGCACGTTTTTCAACCTCTGTAACGCCAGAAGGCACACAAACAACAACCCTTGGCTTAGAGCTAAATATAGATTTTGGTGTTGCTTTTCTAATAAAATATATTAGCATGGCTTTTGTAGACTCGAAATCGGCAATAACCCCGTCTTTCATTGGCCTTATTGCTCGTATATTGCCCGGTGTTCTACCAATCATTTGTTTAGCTTCGTCACCTACTGCCAAAATTTCATGAGTTTTTGTATTAACAGCAACAACTGATGGCTCGTTTACAATAACTCCTTTATTTCTCATGAAAACAAGTGTATTTGCTGTTCCTAAATCTATACCTAAATCTTTTGAAAACATAACTTCCTCCTGAATTAATCTTTAGTTGAATTATTACCATTTATTGGCGTTTGCAATCTATATTGAATTAAATTTAAAACAGACCAAAGCGTTAGCTTTTAGGTTAGTTTTTAACTTAATGAACCTCATTTTCGGTACATATATTAATAATACACCTTTTTTGACAAAATTACAATAAAAAAATTCGGCAAATTACCGAATTTTTCATTTTAATTTTTATCTTTCCCAAAAGTATGCAAGCCATTCAGGATTTAGCGGAGCGAAAGGAATTCGCCAGATACCATTTTCATCTTGCATCAAAAAGAATTGTATTCCTTCTGGAGCTTCAAGCTCATCTTCAGGTATTCCGGCTTCTAATGCATCCTGATAATCAAGCTCATCTATTACGCTAACAAATGTAATTATTGCTGTTCCATTACCAAAATCAAATGCTGCACCCGTTTCTTCTATAAATCCAAACATTAAATCTGCCATACCTTGCCTAGAAGCACGGCTATACATAAGTGCTTCATACTGGCTTTCAAGCCCAAATCTTTCGCGACTCATATGAGCTGGAATAGTATCAGGGTGGAATAAAAGCCACTCAACTTCCCATTCGCTATCAATCCCTGCTTGAATATATATTTTAGCAGTTGTGAATGGATCTCTATCAGCTAAAACGCTTATATCTAAGTTTGCTTTAAGGTCTTCATAAAGCTCTATCTCATAGTCATGTAGAAAAAACTCTATTCCAAAGTTATCGAGATCTAGATCAATAGGTTCATCCCATGGTGGAATGATGTTGCCATCTTCATCAAGCTCTATATTCCATTCAGAATCTGGAACAATTGGCATTTGTGTTATATCTGGAGGACGCATTGTGGCAGGTGCATTTGCTGGGTTAGTTCCAACAATAGACGAGTTGTTTTCTGTAGGTTGCTCAGTAGTTTCAACATTTTCAGTTGAATTGCATGCAACAAGTAAAATCGCAAGTGAACTAATAGCAATAAATTTTATATATTTTTTCATGAAATAAAGCACTCCTTCTTAAAATTTTACATTTTTCACTCTCTAAGAATATCATTAATTATTAACATAGTCAAATGAAATTATTATTAATATTGTTAAAAATTTATGAACAACACTTGTTTAAAGTATTAGCTTAATATATAATTATTATAAGTAAAAATTTAGGAGTAGATTTTATGGAGAATTTAAAGTTTGGCACAGGCGGGCTTAGGGGCATTATGGGTGATGGCGAAAACCAGCTAAATGCAGGTATTATAAGAAAAACTACATGTGGGCTTGTGGAGTATATACTTAATAAAGATTTTATGGGTAAGGACCCTAAAGAAATGGGTATTGTAATTGCCTATGATTCGAGAAATAATTCTTATGCTTTTTCGAAAGAAGCTGCTTTAATTTTAGTTGCAAATGGTATTAAAACCTATATTTTTGAAGGTATGCGTTCAACACCTGAACTTAGTTTCGCAGTTAGAAGTTTAGGCTGTGCGGCAGGCATTGTTATAACTGCAAGTCATAACCCTAAAGAATACAATGGTTTTAAGGTTTATTCAGAAACAGGGGCACAGCTTTTGCCAGATGAAGACAAGAAAATTAGTGAATATAGCAAAGATTTTTCTGATTTTTCTGAGCTAGATGTTAGTCTTTTAAATGTTTTGCCAAAAGAGCAGGACGAAAAGTATGTTAATGCTGTTTTAGAAACCATGATAAATGGGGACGTTGCTAAAGATATAGCTATTACGTACACACCGCTTTTTGGAACAGGCTTTTGGCCTATTCGCGAAATTCTTTATAGGGCAGGATTTGAAAATCTTAATATAGTTTTAGAGCAAGCTGAAGAAAATGGCGACTTTCCTGGAATATCTGCACCAAACCCAGAAAATTTAGATGTTTTTGAAATGGCTATAGTAAAGGCAAAGCAAGTAGGCTCTGATATAATTTTAGCGACCGACCCTGATGCAGATAGGCTAGGCGTTATGATTCTTGGCAAAGATGGCGAATATACTGCCTTGAGTGGCAATATGCTGGCAGTTTTGATGCTTGATTATATTATTACTCATAAAAAAATGCCTGAAAATGCAATGGTTGTAGCTACAAATGTTTCAACTCCAATGGTTAAAAAAATAGCTGTCGAAAATAACATTAGTTGCGAGTTTGTTAAGCCAGGCTTTAAGTATGTTGCAGAAAAAATAGATGCTTTAGGAAATAACTTTATATTTGGATTTGAAGAAAATGGTGGTTTTTTACACGCAACACATACAAGAGATAAAGATGCAATAAGTACGGCTTTATTAGTTTGTGAAATGGCATCATATTACAAAGAAAAAAGCTTGACTTTGCTTGAAAAGTTAGAATTATTGTATCAAAAGTATGGTTATTTTTTAGAAAAAAATAAAAGTATAAATTTGAAACAAATTTGCGACTTTTCTAGGGTACCTTTGTGTTATAATATAGACAGTGGGTTTGCAATTGTAAGAAAATCGGGCACAGAGCCTAAGCTAAAACTCTATTTTGGGGCAAATGGAGATGTGAAGGAAGAGGCAGAAAACAGATTAAATTCAATAATTGATAAGGTTATGGTAGACATAGAGGAGCTAAAGAAATCATGAAAAAAATAAAAGTTATGAGCATATTTGGAATAAGGCCAGAGGCAAGCAAAATGGCACCGATTATCAAGGCTATGGAAAAAGACGAAAACATAGAGAGCATTGTTTGTGTTACAGCACAACACAGAGAAATGCTTGATATGGTTTTAAATATTTTTGACGTAAAACCTGATTATGATCTTGATATAATGAAAGCAGGGCAAACGCTTGCAGATATTACAGTTAGGTGTATTCGTGGGCTTGAAGAAGTTATGCTTAAAGAAAAACCTGATTTGGTGCTAGTTCATGGAGATCCTACAACGGCACTTGCCGCAAGCCTTTCAGCATTTTATAATAAAATTAAGGTTGGGCATGTTGAGGCAGGGCTTAGGTCTTATGACAAATACCAGCCTTATCCGGAAGAGGTAAACAGAAAGCTTATAGGAAGCATTGCAGATTTGCACTTTGCACCAACAAAGCTATCAAAAGATAATTTATTAAAAGAAAACATAGACGAAAATAGTATTTTTGTTACAGGAAATACTGCTATAGATTGTATGAAAAACACGCTTAAAGAGAATTATAAATTTAAGCTAAATAACTTAAATGAAATTGACTTTGAAAATAAAAGAATTATAACGGTTACAGCACACAGAAGAGAAAATTTAGGAGAGCCTTTAAAAGATATTTGTAACGCAATTCTTGATATTGTGAATAAGTATGATGATGTTGAAGTGGTATATGCCGTTCACTTAAATCCTGCTGTTCGTAAAGTGGCATTTGAAATTCTCGGAAATAACGAAAAAATTCACCTAACAGAGCCACTTGATTTAGATGATATGCATAATTTAATGGCACGTTCATATATGGTTTTAACGGATTCGGGTGGGCTTCAAGAAGAGGTTGCACATCTAAATAAGCCCGTTTTAGTTTTAAGGAATGTTACAGAAAGGCCGGAAGGAATAGAAGCAGGCACGTTAAAGCTTGCAGGAAATAAACGAGAAGGTATTTATAAAAATGCAACTCTTATTTTAGATGATAAAGAAGAATATGAAAAAATGGCAAATGCAAAAAATCCTTTTGGTGATGGACATGCAGCGGAAAGAATAGTTGCGGCAATAAAATATCATTTTGGAATTTTAAGTGAAAAGCCTGAGGAGTTTTAAACCATGTTAATGACGGTGATAATAGGCGACACGCCTGAAATTTGTATGTTAGCTGATAAGCTTAAACAAAAAGTGTTTATCGAAGAGCAAGGCGTGCCAAAAGACGAAGTTTTTGAATGGGCTAAGCGAAAACGCAACCCATGTCGTTATCTTAGATGGTAACAACCCAGTTTCAACAGCCCGAATTATTAATGTGGGTGATGTTTGGCGAATAGGGCTTGTCGCTGTTGATAAGCTTATGCGGGGAAAACGTCTTGGTGAAAAAGTTATGCAAGTCGCAATCGATTATATTATTAACAAAGCAGGAAATGAGATAGTTCTGTCTGCACAACAAGAAGTTTGCAAATTCTATGAGAAGCTTGGGTTTAAGCGATATGGCGAGGTCATCGTGTTTGAATCAGGATTTGTGCTTGTTCCAATGAAGTATAACATTTGACTTATAATAAATTTTAATGTATTATAGATAGGGGAATAAATATGAAAAACCTAACAAAAGAAGAAAAAGCAAAAATTAGAAAGGCATCAACTTTGATGTTTAGCGTTAGTATTAACATGATTGTTTGCATAGGACTTTCTGTTTTTATTGGGGTTCTTTTGGATAGATGGATTAATACTTCTCCATTATTCGTAATTTTATTTATAATTATAGGCATAGCTGCAGCATTTAAAAATATGTACCGCATGTGCATGAATGTAATTAAGGAGTGATGTTATTGAAAATTGACGGTACTTCAAAAGTTTTAATAAAAAACACCATAATTTTGTTTTTTGCTGGAATTGTATTAGGTACTATAGTGCTTTTTATAGTAAATATGAGTTACATACTTGGATATATTTTAGGGCTCACTGTTGGTAGTTTAGCCTCGGTTTTAAGAATTTTAATTCTTGATTTCTCTGCAAGAAAAGTAATTGATATGGACAAAAAAGTAGCTGTTTCATTTTTTAGAAAGGCTTACATGTTTAGGCTTTTAGTTGGGTTTGGGTTTTTAGCTTTAATTTTCTATCTTCACCCAACTGTTAATTTATATGCTGGCATTTTGGGGCTTTTAAATATGTCGCTTGCAGTATATATGTACAAAATTTTAAACAGGAAGGGGGAGAACAAGCTTAATGGTTAATTTTGATATTAGAACGTATCGTGTTTTTGAGGTTTTTGGCATAGAAATATGGTTTACAGAAACCATTAGAAACACATGGATTATTATGGGTGTATTGATATTGTTTGCAATTTTTGCAAGAATTAAATTTTTTAAAAACGTTAGTGATGTTCCGAGTGGGTTTCAAAACGGTATAGAGGCACTTGTTGAAATGTTTGACAATTTTGTTGTAGGAATAACAGGCAAACGGTATCATTACTTAGGAAAATGGTTTTTTGGCGTTATTGTGTTTATTGGTATTTCAAATATAAGCGGCATGTTTTTACTTAGGCCGCCAACAGCTGATATATCAACAACTTTGGCTCTAGCCATTGCCACATTTTTTCTAATTCATGGCTTAGGTGTAAAATCGGCTCCTCTTAAATATCTTAAAAGTTTTTTAGAGCCTTTTTTCTTGTTTTTGCCAATAAATCTTGTTTCGGCAATTGCAACGCCCATATCTTTGGCATTTAGGCTTTTTGGAAATGTAATTGCAGGTGTTGTTATAACAGGGCTTGTGTATAATTTAATGCCATATATTGCAACTCTTGCTTGGCCAGGGTTTTTGCACGTGTATTTCGACCTCTTTGCAGGGCTTTTACACGCATATATATTCACAGTTTTAAGCTTATCGTTTATTATGGATAAAATTCCGCAAGAAAATTAGGAGGATAAAATTATGGAAGAATTAAATGTTCAAATGATACAATCTGGTGCAATTATTTTAGCAGCTCAGGCAATAGCGGCGGGTATTGCAGTATTAGCGGCGGCTGGCCCTGGTATTGGTCAAGGTTATGCGGCAGGTAAAGCGGCGGAAGCTGCGGCTAGGCAGCCAGAGGCTAGGGGAGATATTTTATCAACTCTTCTTATAGGTGGTGCTTTAGCCGAAACATCTGGTATTTATGGCCTTGTTGTTTCGTTCTTACTTATGTTTGTTAGCCCATTCTTTAATACTTTTGTAAACTGGGTGACAACATTTATGTAATTTATGTAAAAACAAGAAAATGGGGTGGTAATTTTGGATAGAATGATGGGTTTTGATATGCAACTTGTTATTCAAAGTGCTATAATACTTGTAAATGTTATTGTTTTAGTTATTATTTTGGCTAAGGTTTTGTATAAGCCAGTTTCATCTTATTTATACGCTAGAAAAGAAAGAATTGCGAAACAATTGGCCGATGCAGAAAATGCTTTAAACGAAGCACAAAAAAGCCAAGAATGGTATGAAGAGAAGCTAAAAGGCGTTGATTATGAGCGTTCGGAGCTTTTAGAAATATCTAAAACAAAAGCACTTAGAGAAGAGCAAAAAATTATAGAAGAGGCGAAAGTTGAAGCTGAGCGTATAAAACAAAAGGCTCTTTTAGATATTCAAGTAGAAAAAGAGCGTTATATGGCAGAAATGAAAAGGCAAATTGTTGAAATTTCTTCTCTTATCGCAAATAGATATATTGACGAAAAAATTGACGAAAAAACACAAAATAGACTCTTAGATGAGGCTATTAAGGATTTGGGGGATGCTACATGGCTGAAACAGTAGGTAGTGTTACCCATGCTAAGGTTATTACTGCAACAATTATTAGTTTAGACAAGCAAAATGAAATTAAAGAGCAGCTCGAAAAAGTCTTAAATAAAAGTGTCATTTTAGAGGTTCTTGAAGATAAGAGTCTTATAGGCGGGCTTAAAATAATAGTTGATGGGCTTGTAATTGACAAAACTATTAAAAATGATTTAGAAGAGCTTAAGAAATATCTTTACTCTGTAGAGGGGGATATGAATGGAATTTAAAACAGAAAAAATAAGTGAACAAATAAGAAAGAGTATAAGCGATTTTTCACCCAAGGCTCATGTTTTTGAGGTTGGAACGGTTATAGCCTTAGGTGATGGGATTGTTCGTGTATCAGGGCTTGAAAATGCCATGAGCGGAGAGCTTTTAGAGTTTGAAACGGGAGCTCTTGGTATGGTTTTAAATTTAGAAGAAGATAATATTGGCGTTGTTCTTTTAGGCCATGAAGATGGCATTAAAGAAGGTGGAATTGTTAAACTTACAGGCAAAATGGTTGAAGTTCCTACTGGTGATGCTCTTATTGGGCGTGTTGTAAATGCTTTAGGTGAGCCTGTTGATAATCGTGGCCCCATTCGCACAAACACAAGAAGACCGATAGAGCGAGAAGCCTCGGGTGTTATCACCAGAAAAGAAGTTAGCGTTCCATTACAAACAGGTATTAAGGCGATTGACTCGATGGTTCCTATTGGCCGCGGTCAACGCGAACTTATAATTGGTGATAGGCAAACAGGAAAAACTGCCATTTGCATAGATACGATTATAAACCAAAAAGGCAAAGATGTTTTATGCGTTTATGTTGCTATTGGGCAAAAAGCTTCCACTGTAGCACATATTGTTAAAACTTTAACCGACTTTGACGCAATGAAATACTCTTGTGTTGTTGTTGCAACTGCAAGTGATACAGCACCTTTACAATACATGGCACCTTATTCTGGCTGTGCTATTGCCGAAGAATGGCTAGAGCAAGGCAAAGATGTTTTGATTGTTTATGATGATTTATCAAAACACGCCGTTGCGTACAGAGCAATGAGTTTATTGCTTAAAAGACCGCCTGGGCGTGAAGCGTATCCGGGTGATGTTTTTTACTTGCATTCTAGGCTTTTAGAGCGTGCTGTTAGGCTTGACGATGCCTATGGCGGAGGTTCGATAACGGCTCTACCTATAATCGAAACACAGGCTGGTGATATTTCATATATTCCAACAAATGTTATTTCTATAACCGATGGTCAAATTTACTTAGAGGCAGAGCTTTTTAATTCAGGTATCAGACCGGCGATAAACGCAGGGCTTTCTGTAAGTCGTGTTGGCGGTACTGCACAAAATAAATTTATGAAAAAAATCTCTGGCCCTATCAGGCTAGAGCTTGCACAATATAGAGAGCTTGCAAGTTTTGCACAGTTTGGTTCGGATTTAGATAAGGACACGCTAGACCGCTTAGAACAAGGCAAACGTATTACAGAAATTTTAAAGCAACCGCAATACAAGCCCCTTAGTGCTCCGCACCAAGGCATCATTCTTTATGCGGTTACAAATAAATATTTGAAAGATATTCCTGTTGATAAAGTTTTGCAGTATGAGGCACAGTTATTTGATTTTATTGATTTAGAGCATAGCTATATCTTAGAAGACTTGCGTTTAAGAAAAGAATTAACAGAAGAAATAGAGCAAAAACTTATAGAAATTCTTAAAGAGTTTGGCAAGAATTTTATAATTTAGGGTGATTGTATGTCTAATATGAGAGATATAAAGCGTAAAATAAAATCTGTTAAAAATACACAACAGATTACAAAGGCGATGAATCTAGTTTCTACCTCTAAGCTTCAGCGAATGAGGGCGAGGCTTAGAGAAACACGCCCATATTACGTTGAAATGCAAAACACTTTAAAAAATATTATTGCTTGTTCTAATAAAAACGATTTGCCTTTTTTGAAACAAAGGAAATCAGGCAAAACGCTTGTTATTGCTATAACGGGCGATAAAGGGCTTTGTGGTGGATATAATTCAAATGTTATTAAAGAAGCAATGAACATTATCAATAGCCGCAGTAATGTTGAAATTTTAGCTTTTGGCGATAAGGGTTTAGAATACTTTAAATCAAAGGGGATAACTCCTAGAAGATATGTAACAGGTGTTTCTGACAAACCTTCTTATGAAGATGTTTTAGAAATTTCTAATTATGCCTTGTATGAGTATGCACGTGGTGAAGCGAGTGAAGTTTTGCTTTGCTATACAGTATTTAATTCGCCCATATCTCAAGAAGTTAAAACTGTTAAGATTTTGCCTATAGAGGGCGATGTTGACGATATACAACGCTCTACTAAAGATAATAAAAGTAATATGCAATTTGAACCAAGTGCCGAAGCTGTATTTAAGTATATCGTACCTAAATATGTAAATGCACTTATTTATGGGGCTCTTATAGAGGCAGCAACTTGCGAGCTTTCTGCAAGAAGCACAAGCATGGACAATGCAACCAAAAATGCCGAAGAAAGAATTAATGATATGACAGTTCTTTACAATAGAATTAGGCAAGGCACTATTACGCAAGAAATTACGGAGATTGTTGCTGGGGCTAATGCGATTTAAGGAGGCGGCTTGATGAAAAAAGTTGTAATTGTAATTTTTATTTTATTCGGTGCATTGATGGGTGCATTTTTCGGGCATCTTACAGGACTTCATGCAGACTTCAACTTAGTTTTAACCACAATTATTGGAGCTTTACTTGGTGCATTAATAAATTTTGGAACGGTATATTGGCTAGGCGTTGGGCTTAGTAAAAACAATGCAAGGTTTTATAGAGGAGCAAATTTTGATAATATTTATACACCTCCATCGTCAAGCTCCAAAGAATCTGAAAATAGAAGTGATTAACATTATAAGATTAGTGCAGTTTTTGATTTACTATAGGAGAGTGTTCAAATGGAGCTAAAGTATAATGATTTTCTAATAAGTGATGATAAATCGTTAATTCAAGTTGACCGTGTATACGAGCTTCTGAGAACAACATACTGGGCTGAGAAATGGATAACAAGAGATATAGTCGCTTCATCTATCGAAAATTCGTTTTGCTTCGGAATATATATTGATACTGTTTTAATCGGATTTGCCAGATGCGTAACTGATTATTCTACACTATACTATTTAGCTGATGTAGTTATTGATATAAATTTTAGAGGACAAGGTTTAGGAAAAGTTTTAACGAAATTTATTACAGAACACGAGATATTTGCACCCTTATTAGGTGTATTAGAAACAAAAGATTCTCACGGATTATACGAACAGTATGGATTTAAAACAAGCAAGGGATTTGCTATGAGAAAAGACCCTTGGTAATACAATTGTATAATAAATTAATGATTTTGCTAAATCTTAGGAGGTGTTATTTTGCAAGAGCAAAACACAGGAAAAATAGTTCAAATAATTGGTGCGGTTTTAGATATTAGGTTTGAGGGTAGCAAAATCCCTGAAATTACCTACGCTGTTGAAATAAAAGACGGTGATAGAATTGTTGTTGCAGAAGTTATGCAACACTTAGGGGGTGACTCGGTTAGATGCATTGCCATGAGTTCAACCGATGGGCTTAAGCGTGGCATGGAAGCAATTAATACAGGTGCACCTATAAGCGTTCCTGTTGGTGACAAAACTTTGGGTAGAATTTTTAATGTTCTTGGCAATCCTATAGATAATTTAGAACAAGTTGAAGGCGAAAAATGGAGCATACACAGAAAAGCTCCAGAGTTTTCTTCGCAAACTACAGAAACCGAAATTTTAGAAACAGGTATCAAAGCGATAGACCTATTATGCCCATATTCTAAAGGCGGAAAAATCGGGCTTTTTGGCGGTGCAGGCGTTGGTAAAACTGTTTTAATTATGGAGCTTATTACAAACATCGCAACCGAGCATGGTGGATATTCGGTTTTTGCGGGCGTTGGTGAGCGTACTCGCGAGGGTAATGATTTATATCACGATATGAAAAACTCGGGCGTTATTGACAAAACTGCTCTTGTTTTTGGACAGATGAATGAGCCTCCAGGGGCACGTATGCGTGTTGCACTTTCTGGGCTTACTATGGCAGAATATTTTAGAGATGTTGCAAAGCAAGATGTTCTTTTATTTATTGATAATATATTTAGATTTGTGCAAGCTGGTAGTGAAGTTTCGGCACTTCTTGGGCGTATGCCTAGTGCAGTTGGATATCAGCCGACTTTGGCTAACGAGCTTGGTGTATTGCAAGAGCGAATTACTTCGACAGATAAAGGCTCAATTACATCTATCCAAGCGGTTTATGTTCCAGCAGACGATTTAACAGACCCAGCTCCTGCAACAACATTCTCGCATTTAGATGCTTCTACAACTCTTTCAAGAAGCATTGTAGAACTAGGAATTTACCCAGCGATTGACCCGCTGGAATCTAACTCACGTATACTAGATCCTAGAATTGTTGGCAATGAGCATTATGGCATTGCAAGGGCCGTTCAGGCAATTTTACAAAAATATAAAGAGCTTCAAGATATTATTGCAATTTTGGGTATGGATGAACTTTCGGAAGAAGATAAGCTTACCGTTTCTCGAGCTAGAAAAGTTCAAAGATTTTTATCGCAACCATTTAATGTTGCGGAAAAGTTTACGGGTATCGCTGGTAAGTATGTTCCTGTTTCTGAAACAATTAGAGGTTTTAAAGAAATTCTTGATGGCAAGCATGACGAAGTTCCAGAAGGCTTATTTTTCAATGCTGGCAGTATAGATGATGTTGTAAAAAGATATGGTGAGCGTAATGAAACAGTTTAAACTTAGCGTTATAACGCCTGATGGAGAAATTTTAAACACAAGTGCTGAAAGAATAATTTTTAGAACAACTCAGGGTGACATGGCCGTCATGAGCGGCCATGCACCTTTTACTTGCGTGCTAGTTCCATGCAAAATTAAAATTAAAGCTGGAGAACACATTATTTTCGTTGAGATTGAGAGTGGATTTGCAGAAATCTCACAAGAAAAAGTTATGGTTATGACGGATAATGCTTTTATTGTTAAAGAGGAGTAGGTAATTATGCCGTTCTTAATTTTATTATCTATTATTGTTTTTTGGATTATTCTTTATTTTGTAATAAAAGTTGCAGTTAAGAATGCAATTATTGAAGCAAGAGAAGGATCAACTAATAAAGAGGGTTACACCATAGCAAAGACTACATGCCCTGATTGTGGCGAAGAGCATGATATAGACTTTGCTAAATGCCCAAATTGTAAAAAACGCTTAATATAAGGAGGACATTAAAATGAAATTAGCAGAAAATGTTGCAATGTTATCTGTACCAGTTAGTTTCAACCCAGAATTTGTATTAAATATAGTGCTTTTGTGGGATAATGATAATCTTGTGTTGATAGATGCTGGATATGCAGGGCAAGAAGATGCAATTGCCGAAGCCATAAAAAACACAGGGCACGATATTAAAGATTTAACTCATATTATTGTAACGCATCAAGACCTTGACCATATTGGTTGTATTAATAGCTTACGTAAAGTTGCTCCAAACGTGAAAGTTTTGGCACATGTAGATGAAGCTCCTTATATTGACGGACGAAAAGTAGCCGTTAAAGTTGAAGAGGCTTTAAAAAGGCTTGAAACATCACCTCTAGAGGCTCAAAAAGAAATAAAAGAGTATGCAAAAAGATACGAAGAAGCAAGAACAAAAATTGACCAAGAGCTAGTGGATGGAGAGATATTGCCGATTTGTGGCGGAATTAAAGTTATTCATGT
>Ga0123352_10000202_pt1 | contig 72647 bp, 67 predicted proteins | sample TergutLab28metaG_FD_89700 | JGI IMG/M metagenome (GOLD analysis project Ga0123352, IMG submission 89700) | Labiotermes labralis P1 segment gut microbial communities from Petit-Saut dam, French Guiana - Lab288 P1 | ecosystem: Host-associated > Arthropoda: Insects > Digestive system > Gut ... | reverse complement strand
TGTTGCCTGTTGCCTGTTGCCTGTTGCCTGTTGCCTGTTGCCTGTTGCCTGTTGCCTGTCGTACGTCATCGTAAAGAATTTATAATGTATTTGTGGTAGATTTGTCAATTATTATCTTATTTGTTCTCATGCGCACACCTCTTATACACATTGTAATACACAAGAAATATACTTGCCAAATATTATTGCTGAAAGAATTAGCCGCTCAGTTTTTCGCTATAATATCAAAAATTCTTTCAAGATCATCTTTTGAAAAATAAGATATTTCTATTTTCCCTTTTGCAATCGAGCCATTAAGATTTACTTTTGTTCCAAAGATATCAATAAATTTCTGTTCGATTTCTACAATATCCGGGCTTTTTCTCTTTTTTGTGTCGTGTTTTTTTCCATCCTGAGCAGCCCGCATCCCATTATTAAGATTAGCAGCCTGTTTTTCCGCTTCCCTTACAGAAATAGTTCCTGTAGTTATTCTGTTAAAAAGCACACGCTGATCAGCCGGGTTTACAACAGAAAGAATAGCCCTTGCATGACCGCTGCTTATCTCTCCGGAAGAAATAGCGTCCTGCATATCCTGAGGCATTTTTAAGAGCCTTAAACTGTTGGCAATTGTTGACCTGTTTTTTCCAACTCTTTTTGAAAGCTCATCCTGGCCAATATTATAATTTTTAATTAATGTTGAAAAAGCTTTTGCCTCGTCGATCGGGGAAAGGTCTTCCCTTTGTATATTTTCAATAAGCGCGATTTCCAGTTTTCCTTCTTCGCTTAACTCTTTTTCAATAACAGGAACCTCTTTCAAGCCAGCAAGAGATGCTGCCCTGTATCTTCTCTCCCCCGCAATTATCTGATATTTATCTTCTTTTTTCTCAACAAGGATTGGCTGGAGAACCCCTTTTTGTTTTATGGAATCTGCAAGATCTTTTAGCGACGCTTCGTCAAATTCTTTACGCGGCTGTTCGGGATTTGCTATTACTTTTTCAATATCTACAAATTGCCCCAATCCTGTCAGCGCAGTATTTTTTTTATCACTATCTGTATGCACAGGCGCCTTGTCGTTAGCCGACACCTGAAATAACGCTTCAAGCCCTTTTCCCAATGCTTTTTTAGACACGCTTCATCACCTCTTCTGCAAGATGTTTATAGCCTTTTGCGCCTGATGATTCTTCTTTATACTTATTTATAGGAAGTCCATGAGATGGCGCTTCCGAAAGAGCTACATTGCGCGGAATAACTGTTCTAAACACTTTTTCGTTATAATATTTTGTCACATTTGTTACAACTTCATTTGCAAGGTTTGTCCTCACATCATACATTGTAAAAATAATACCGCCTATTGATAAGTTTTTATTAAGTCCTTTTTGTATATCCGCAACTGTCTGGGCAAGAAGCGCAAGCCCTTCAAGCGCAAAATATTCACACTGAAGCGGTATAAAAACATAATCTGCTGCAACAAGCCCATTAATGGTAAGAATTCCCAGCGACGGGGGGCTGTCTATGAAAATATAGTCATATTGCTTACTGATTTTATCCACAGCTTTTTTTAAAAAAAACTCTTTGCCTTCCACATCAACAAGCTCAACACTTGCCCCGGTAAGATTTATATTTGCAGATATTGCAAAAAGATTATCTATACCAGTTTTCCGAACTACATCGGATATCATAACTTTGCCAGAGAGAACTTCATATATTCCCGGAGCTTTTTTATCAAGACCAAGACCCGAAGATAGGTTTCCCTGAGGATCAAAATCTATAAGCAAAATTTTTCTCCCTGCTTCTGCGATATAAGCGCCAAGATTAACTGCTGTTGTTGTTTTTCCTACGCCACCTTTCTGATTGGCGAATACAATAACTTTACCCATAAAAGTACCTTGACTATTATATTGATTATTGTAATCTTTAATCAATAACAAATATCGATACCGGCCTGCGCCGGCATGATGAATGGAGAAAAATGTATGCTAGAAGAGGTTCAAAAAGCAATAAATGATGTAAGACCTAGTCTTCAGGCTGATGGCGGAGATATAGAGCTTGTAAGTGTAAGTGATGACGGAAAAGTGTTGGTAAAACTAAAAGGCGCTTGCCATGGCTGCCCAATGGCTCATGTTACCCTCAAACAGGGTGTGGAAAAGCATCTAAAAAATAAAATTCCTACAGTAACTTCTGTTGAGGCTGTATAAAATATTTAGGATCTTAAGCTTATTTCACAATATTCCGCAATGTAAAAAGGGGATTTTTCTATGAAAAACCCCCTTTTTATTATACAAAAAATAGTTTAGCTAAATCTTTTTTAGTTTTATGCCGTTAAATTATCAAGGGTAATTAATTTTTACCATCTCATAAAGTTGATTTTGTTCCATAAGTTTATATGGGGGTTGTTACTTTTAAATTATTTATTAGCTAGAGAGCAAAATGGAAGTAAAAAAGGTTTTGACATCTGAACAAATGAAGTTTAAAAAACTTCTGCTCGAATTACCTAAAACAGAAATTCATCTTCACCTTGAGGGAGTTGCCTCTGTAGAGACAATCTGGGCACTGATGAAGAAAAACAATCTGCAGTACAAAAATGTAAATAGCAAAAGTGATCTGCAAAAAAAGTTTCAAATCACCAGCCTGGAAGATTTTTTAGATGTCTTTATGAACATAATCCAGAAAAGTTTTATAACTGAAAATGATATAGAATATCTTATCGATGATGCTAAAAATTATCTTCTTGAAAATAATATAATATATTCAGAACTATTCTTTGCTCCTTCTAAATTCATCCAAATGGGTTTAGATTTCAAAAAAATCGCTAAAATACTTACCCAGGGCGCAGAAAAAATAAAGAAAAACCATAATATAGATATAAAATTTTTAATTGATGTTTCCCGTAGTTTTGGTCTTGAAAATGCAATGAAAAATCTTGATCTTATTCTTGCAAATCCCTCAGATGCCATAATCGGCATAGGACTTGGTGGGTCAGAAAAAAAAGGTCCGGCAAAAGATTATGCAACAGTGTTTGAAAAAGCCATTTCAAAAGGGCTCCACGTTGTTGCTCATGCAGGGGAAGATGTAGAATCCCAGTCTATATGGGATGCTATAAATTATTTAAAAGCAGAAAGAATTGGGCATGGTATAAGTGCTATTGAGGATGAAAAACTTATGGCCTATCTTGCTGAAAAACAGATACCACTTGAGGTTTGCCCGACAAGCAATCTTTTTACACGCAAATATGCAAAAACACTTAAAGAACACCCTGTAAAACTCTTTTTTAGCAGAAATATGTATATAACAATAAACACCGATGATCCTACTATTTTTTCAGCAACCCTTGTTGAAGAATATATGAATCTCTTAACAGAAAATATCTTCACAGAAAAAGAGATCATACAGATTATAAAAAATGGTGTTTATGCTACATTTCTTCCAGCGTCCAGAAAAAATGCAATCTGGAAAGCGATTGAAGCAAAACTTCCCAAGCAATATCTTTAAGCTATATAAATAATGTTTCACGTGAAACATTCAATATGAACTGCCCACCCCAAAACTGGACGAAAAGTCTAATATTGGGGATTAGCACGCCGACAGAGCTAGTACGAAATCTTTTTATATTTGTTTTTCTGGATTACTTCGTTGTCCAAAATGTTTCACGTGAAACATTTTGGATCTTTTGGAATGGAAATTATTCTTCGTCGCTGTCGTCGTCGTTGGAAACTTTCGCAATACTTACAAGAAAATCTGGAGGGGTAATGTTTACAACCTTTACGCCACCTGCTGTTTTGCCTTGTATAGAAATTTCATCTACTTTGATTTTTATAGTTGTTCCCTGAGAAGAACTGCACATAAGTTGGTCATTTTCCCCAACAGAAATAACCCCTATAATTTCTCCAGTTTTTTCTGTGGTTTTATAAGCAATCTGTCCTCTTGTTCTTGTACCATGTGGCTGGAAAAGATTGTAATCTATCCTTTTTCCATACCCTTTCTCTGTAATAATAAGAATTTTATCCTCTTCGGTTATTGAAAGAAATCCTGTAACCTCGTCCTCTGGTTTCAACTTTATACCAGTGACACCTTTGGAGGTTCTGCCAGATGCTCGTATATTTTTCTCATTATATCTTAGCGCATTTCCCCGCCTTGTCATAAGCATAATATCACATTCACCTTTAGTAAGGATTGCATTAACAAGACTGTCGCCCTGGTTAAACTCTATTGCCCTGATTCCCCTTGTTTTTGCATTGGAAAACGCAGAGGTTGTCACTTTTTTTACAAGACCACGCTTTGTTCCCATAAAAATAAAGCTCTCTTCTGAAAATTCCTTTAAAGCAACAATTGCGTTTATATCTTCGTTTGGAGAAATAGCAAAAAGAGTCCTGACCATTATTCCTCTTGAGGTCTTTGAAGATTCAGGAATTTCATGAACTTTAAGCCAAAAAGCTTTTCCTTCGCTTGTTATAAAAAGGATATAATCATGTGTTGATGCCACAAACAGATGTTCAATAAAATCTTCGTTTTTTAATTTTGCAGAGGAAATCCCCTTGCCACCTCTTGCCTGATTTTTATATGAAGAAACAGGAATTCTTTTTATAAATCCTTTGTTTGAAATTAGAACAACCATATCCTCTTTCTGGATCATGTCTTCTACATCTATCTCTTCTGCTTCTTCTGAAACAATCTCTGTCTTTCTTACATCCCCATATTTTTCAGATATTTCTTCTGTCTCTTTTGAAATCAGCGCCAGGATTTTTTCATCACTTGCAAGAAGTTCTTTCAGGTATTTAATAAGTGCTGTTACTTCTTCCAGTTCTTCAACAATTTTTCTTGTTTCCAGAGAAGTAATTTTCTGGAGTCGCATATCAAGGATTGCTTGCGCCTGTCTTTCAGAAAGACCAAAGCTTTTCATAAGCCCTTCACGAGCAGTTTCTACATTTTCAGATTCTTTAATTATTTTTATAACTTCATCAATATTTTCCAGAGCTATTTTTAAGCCTTCAAGAATATGCGCTCTTTCTTCTGCTTTTCTGAGATCATATTTCGATCTTCGGATCACAACTTCTTTTCTGTGTTTTACAAATATTTCAATCTGTTCTTTAAGCGATAATAATCTTGGCACACCTTTAACAAGAGCAAGATTATTCATATTGAAATTCTGTTGGAGGCTTGTGAGGGAAAAAAGCTGATTCAATATTACTTTTGTAATTACCCCTCTTTTTAGTTCAATAACAATTCTCATTCCATCGCGATCAGACTCATCTCTTAAATCAGAAATTCCATCTATTTTTTTATCTTTTACAAGTTCTGCTATCCTGATCAATAAATTGGCTTTATTAACCATATAAGGAATCTCAGAAACAATAATCCTCTCTTTACCCGAATCCGTTACTTCAACAGTAAATTTTGACCTTACAGTAACTTTCCCTTTTCCTGTATGATACGCTTCCTTGATCCCTTTTCTTCCGAGTATTATACCTCCGGTGGGAAAATCAGGGCCTGTTACATGTTTCATTAAATCTTTTAATTCTACTTCCGGGTTGCTTATATAAGCGATAATAGCGCTGCATACTTCTTTAAGATTATGGGGCGCCATATTTGTTGCCATCCCTACAGCAATTCCGCTTGTTCCATTTATAAGAAGATTGGGCAGTGCTGTTGGCAATACAAGAGGCTCTTTAAGAGAATCATCATAATTTGGACCAAAATCAACAGTTTCTTTTTTTATATCCCTTAAAATTTCTTCTGAGATTTTCTCCATTTTTGCTTCAGTATAACGCATTGCTGCAGGAGGATCCCCGTCAACAGATCCAAAATTCCCCTGCCCTCTTACCAGCGTATAACGCATGGAAAAATTCTGGGCAAGTCTTACAAGTGCGTCATATATTGACTGATCTCCGTGCGGGTGGTATTTACCCAAAACATCTCCAACAATCCTGCCGCACTTTTTTAAATCCCTGTCATAATGAAGGCCCATTTCGCTCATTGCATAAAGTATTCGTCTGTGAACTGGTTTTAAACCATCGCGGGCATCTGGTAAAGCCCGGCTGACAATAACACTCATTGCATATGTTAAATATGAGTCTTTAATTTCATCTTCTATTGGAACGGGAATAATTCGCCCTGATATATCTGACAATTTTTTCTCCTAACAATATGGCGAAAAATAATAATTATATCGCTATATTTTAAATATCTTTATTAAACATCCAGGTTTGTTACAGCAAGAGCATTGTCTTCAATAAACCTTCTTCTTGGTTCAACCTGCTCTCCCATAAGAGTTGTGAAAATTGTTTCTGCTTCTACAATATCTTCCAGTTGGATTTGCATTATTGATCGGGTTTCCGGATTCATTGTTGTTTCCCAAAGCTGGTCGGGGTTCATCTCACCAAGACCTTTGTATCTTTGCACATTTATTTTTTCTTCAGGAACATTAAGTTGCTGTCGGATAACGCCAAGGTATTTATTTTTATCTTCTTCGTTATAAGCATATTTTATAACTTTATTATAACTGATTTTAAAAAGAGGCGGCATTGCTATAAAAACATGCCCTTTTTCAACAAGCTCTTTCATATATCTGAAAAAGAAAGTAAGCAGAAGTGTTCTTATATGAGAGCCATCAACATCAGCATCTGCCATAATTATAACCTTACCATAACGGAGCTTTGATAAGTTAAACCCGTTTCCTACGCCTGTTCCAAGGGTGTTTATTATTGGCATAAGTTTATCGTTTGATATAACTTTATCTATTCTGGTTTTTTCAACATTCAGCATTTTTCCCCAAAGAGGAAGGATTGCCTGAAATTGCCTGTCTCTGCCCTGTTTTGCGCTTCCTCCTGCACTGTCTCCCTCAACAATGTAAACTTCGCACTTTTTTGGGTCTTTTTCGCTGCAATCTGCAAGTTTTCCAGGCATCCCTGAGCTTTCAAGAAAGCTTTTTCGTCTGGTAAGCTCTTTTGCTTTTCTTGCGGCAATTCTTGCTTTAGCTGCATTTATTATCTTCTCAAGTGTTTTTTCAAGGCTACCGGGATTTTCTTCAAAATAAGCTGTAAGAGACTCATTTACAAATGATTCTACAATACCTTTGACCTCTGAATTGCCAAGTTTTGATTTTGTCTGGCCTTCAAACTGCGGTTCTGGTATTTTGATGGAAACAACAGCAGTAAGCCCTTCTCTTACATCTTCTCCGGAAAGAGTTTCTTCGAGTTTTTTAACCAATTTTGATTTTTTAAGAAATTCATTAAAAACTCTTGTAAGCGCGGACTTAAAACCAACAAGATGGGTTCCCCCTTCTCTGGTATTTATATTATTTACATAAGAAAAAATATTTTCGTTATAACCATCATTATATTCAAGAGCAACTTCCAGCTCTATATCTTCTTTTTTCCCCGAGATATAAACAGGCTCTTTATCAATAGTGACCTTGTTTTTGTTAAGATAGCTTACAAAAGATTTTACCCCGCCCTCAAAATGAAATTCGTGATCTTTCACTGTAGGCAATCTAAAATCTTTTATGGTTATTGTTATTAATTTATTAAGAAACGCGAGCTCCCTTAATCTGTTTGAAAGCACATCAAAACTAAAAAGATTTGTTTCCAATACGCTTAGATCTGGGGAAAATCTTACAATAGTTCCACTTTTTTCTGTTTGTCCGATCTTTTCTACAGGATTATCCGGCACACCCCGCTTATAACTCTGAAAAAAGATTTTCCCATCCCTGTGCACTTCAACAGACATCCACTCGCAAAGAGCATTAACAACAGATGCTCCTACGCCATGAAGCCCTCCGGAAACTTTGTAGCTGTTTTTTTCAAATTTTCCGCCTGCATGAAGACGGGTCATTACAACTTCCAAAGCGCTTATATTTTCTCCGGGATGGAGATCAACAGGAATTCCTCGCCCATTGTCTGTTATTTTTATTGAGTTTCCTTTTTCTATTTCTACATCTATTCTATCGCAAAAACCGGCTAATGCTTCATCTATACTGTTATCTACGATTTCATAAACAAGATGGTGCAGTCCATCTGGGCCTGTAGACCCTATATACATGCCCGGTCTTTTCCGGACAGCTTCCAGCCCTTTAAGAACCTGAATGTTTTGGGCTGAATATTTATTTTCCATATTTTTTTTTACCTGAATACCATGAGAATTAAAAGCAATACCAAAAAAGTATATATTTTTATCCGACAAATAGCAATAAACATCTACTTTTTAAACCTTTTTAAAAGTATTAAAAAGATACTTTCTTTTATTACAAAGCTGTAATAGAGTATAATGCTACAATATTCAGAGATTTTTGAAATAAATGGCAATAAGCAATGTTATCTTGATAACTTGTGGATAACTGTTGTAGAAAAATCAGTATTTCTAATATTGTTAAAATATTATTAAAAACGACAAGTTCACAACAGTTTTGGCGCAAATAATTTATTACAATATAAGGAATTATTATGGTAATAAATTATTTTTTTTTTCACTTGCGATGGGTCAAATTTTACTGTATTGTTTCTTTTTTGTGGATATGTTGTTGATAACTTATGGAGTATTCAATGGATTCATGGAATTATGAAGTTTTTTGGAAAGAAATGTTAAATCAAATAAAAAACACTGTCTCAAAAGAAGAGTTTTCAATGTGGTTTAATAATATTTCATATTGTTCTTCAGAAGAAAATACTATAATTCTATCGGTTCCATCGAATTTCTTTATGGATCAGATAAAACAAAGATATCTCCCCCTTATAAAAGAGACAATAGGAGAACTTTCCGGAAATAAAATCAATATTTCCTTTACTGTGGTAAAAAAAGATATCAAAGATGAAAATCATAAACAAAATGGCAGTAGTGTTGAAGATATAAAAAAACACTCTGATTTAAGAGAAGATTACTCTTTTGAAAATTTTGTTATTGGAGAAAATAACTCTTTTGCTGCAAATGCTGCGCTTGCTATATCAAATAATCCCGGTAAATCCTACAACCCTTTTTTAATATATGGCGGGGTTGGCCTTGGAAAAACACACCTTCTTCAGGCAATAGGACATGCTGTACATGATAATTATGCAGGAAAGAAAAAAATCGTTTTTGTAACAGCTGAAAGCTTTACAAATGAATTTGTAGCATCTATTCAAAAAAATAAACCCCACTCATTTAAAAATAAATACAGATCCCTGGATTTACTTTTAATAGACGATATTCACTTTTTTCAGAACAAAGAAGGGCTTCAGGAAGAGCTTTTTCATACATTTAATGCTCTTTATGGAGCAAAAAAACAGATGGCTTTTACATGTGACAGACCTGTTTCAGAACTTAAAAATATTACAGAAAGGATGAAAAGTAGATTTGAAATGGGGCTCAATGTGGAACTTTTGGTCCCTGCTTTTGAAACAAGGCTTGCAATATTAAAAAACAAAGTAGAATCCCTCAACAAGATAAAATCTCTTAATTTATCAATATCAGATGATATTCTTGAATTAATAGCTCAAAATATCACTTCTAATGTAAGAGATATGGAATCTGCTCTTACAAAACTCGTTGCGTATGCAGAGCTTGTTAATCAAAAAATAACAAAAGAGATCGCGCAAAAGCAGCTTATAGATATTTTTACAACAACAAAACAGAGTAATATTTCTGTAGATATTATACAAAAAAAAGTTGCGGAATATTTTAACCTTTCTCATGTTGACCTGCGCGGAAGAAAAAGGACAAAAGCAATAGCTTTTCCCCGTCATATTGCAATGTATATAGCAAGAGAACTTACAGAATATTCTACTACAGAAATTGGATCTGATTTTGGTGGAAGAGACCACACAACAGTAATGCACGCAATACAAAAAATAGAGGGAAGCCTTAAATCCGATCCAACTATGGAAGCAACTATCAACAGTATAATAAGAACAGTTAAAGAATATAGTTCTAAATAGCTTTTCTAATGTTCCTAAATTATTAACATATTCTATATAATAACCTGTTTATAAAACATATAAAATTATGATATTATACCCATGATTGTGAATAAGTATGGATAAATGTTAATAAGTATTAATAATTATTCAGCAAATTATTTATTATAAGTAAAAGAATTACTTCTCTTTTACACATATTATATGTACTTATTATTACTATTATTAAAATTTATTAATATAATAATTATAAGAAAGATGAATATATGGAGAAAAAAATGAAATTCAGATGCAATAAAAATTCCATTCTAAATGAAATATCAATCACACAAGATATTATTTCTTCAAAAAATACATTATCTATTCTTTCAAATGTTCTTCTTGAAGCAAATAATAATCTTCTTACAATAAAAGCAACAGATCTTAAAATAGGATTTGAAACGCAAATACCAGTATCTGTAGAAGAATCAGGAATAACTACTGTTTTTTGTGATAAATTGCTGGGAATTTTAAGAACAATGCCGGAAGGAGATATAAGCTTTTCTGTAGAAAAACAAAAACTTATTATAAGTTCGGAAAATAATAATATTATTTTTCAGCTTAAAGTTATTGATGCTGAAAAATTTCCTTCTCTTAAAAGTATTTCTGATAATAATTATTTTACTGTTCCCCAGAAAGATTTTATTGAAATGATTACTCAAACAAGTTTTGCTGTCTCGGATGATGAAACAAGATACTTTATGAATGGAGTTTTTTTGGAAAAGAAAGAAAATAGCTTTGTAATGGTAGCAACAGATGGAAGAAGGCTTTCTTTTATAAAAAAAGAACTGGATTCTATTCCAGAAAACATGGAAAGTAGTATAATTCCTGTAAAAGTTCTTGGTCTTATAAAAAAGCTTGCAGCAGGGGAAGGGGAATTTCTTGTAGCTATTTCCGATAAAACTTTTTTTATAAAATTTGATAACAATAAAATATATTCAAACCTTATTGAGGGGCAATTTCCTAACTATCAACGGGTAATACCAGAAAAACAGGAACAAGTAGCAGTTATTTCCAAAGAAGAATTTCTTTCTGCTTTAAGAAGAGTTTCAGTTCTTGTTGAACAAAAGTCAAAAAGGGTCTTAATGAGATTTTATGATGGAAGCGCTGATATATATACAGAAGAAACAGAGATAGGAACAGCTAAGGAAACACTTTCATGCGAATATTCAGGCCCTGATTTTACGATGGTAATAAATTATGTTTACCTTCAAGAACCAATAAAAGTTATGGAAGAGGAAGATGTTTCTTTTAAATTTACAGATCCCTCAAAAGCATTAACAATATCTTCTGTTCCTGAGCATGACTATTTTCATATTGTTATGCCAATGCAGGTTTAGGATAATTTAAAAGCAGGAAGTTTATTGAGTTTTTTTTCTGTAAGTACATATAATTTTCGTAATCTGGAAAACACGCAGGTAAATACAAACGCGAAAAACATATTTCTCGTTGGAGAAAATGGGCACGGAAAGACAAATTTTCTTGAAGCAGTATATGTTTTATGTTTTGGTAATTCATTTAGGACAAAGATAGATTCTCTTTTTATAAAAGAAGAAGAAAAAGAGATGTCTGTAAAAGGTATCTATACTGAAAAAAAAGACAGCAACACTGATGTTACACCCAGCGCTAACCATGAATGGCAGCCAGAGCAGAATGGAATTAAAAACAGCATCCTGCTATCAATAGTTAAGGGAAAAAAAACAATTATCCTCAATGAAAAAAAAGTTAGGGATAGAAAAGAAATAATATATAATATCCCATGTGTTGTTTTTTCACATGATGACATCTATTTTGTAAACGGAACCCCGGAAAGAAGAAGGACATTTTTTAACCAGACAATAAGCCTTTTTGACTGTAATTATCTTGATAATCTAAGACAATATGAAAGGATATTAAAAAACAGAAATGCTGTTCTAAAAAGTAATGATAAAGAAATAATATCAGTTTTAGACATACAACTAGCAGAAAAAGGGATGGAGCTAATAAGAATAAGAGAAAAAATAACAGAAGAGTTTAATGAAACATTTTCCTCTGTTTTTTCAAAAGTATCAGCAATTGATTCAAAAATAAAAATACTATACAAACCATCCTGGGGTTTTGAACCAGATATTGAAAAAATAAAAAAAACACTTTCATCAAAAATAGAAGTAGAAACAGCGCTGGGAACAACCCTTTCAGGACCGCATAGAGACAGGTTTTATTATTATATGAATAAAAAAGATTTTATAAGGATCGCATCAACAGGTCAGACCAGATTGATATCTCTTGCATTAAAAGCAGCACAAGCAGAATTTTACAAAGAAAAAACCGGGAAAAAGCCTTTGATTCTTATGGATGATGCCCTTCTTGAGCTGGATAATCCCAAAAAAATAAGATTTATAGAATCATTTCCTGAATATGAACAGGCATTTTTTACTTTTCTGCCAGGAGAGGAAAAAATTATTTCAGAAAAAGAAGGGTTATTTTATACAGTAAATAATGGCATTATTCGCTGACGAAGTGAGAGGCGCGTGCAAGTTTGCTTGCGCATGACCGAACGAGGAGGTCGAACAAAGTGTATACACTTTGTTAGGGAAAGATGAAAAAAGTAGGCGATTTTCTAAAAGATTTTCTTGATAATTTAGGAATACCATCAGAAAAAACAGAAACTATTTATTCCTGCTGGGGCGAAATAGCAGGGAAAGAGATAGCAGATAATTCAAGAGTTATTGATATAAAAAATGGGATAATTTTTGTGGAAACAGACCATTCAGGATGGATTCAGATAATAAATTTAAAAAAAGAACATATACTAAGAAAAATAAACGAGAAATTTCCAGAAAAAGAGATAAGAGAAATAAAAGTTATTCTAAAAAGAGTCTAAATTAGCCTGCTTGCTGAATTGACACCATTTATATAATAAATTATTATAAATTTCTTAAAACCTCTTTTATATAGATTATAGTTCAATTTATAGAAAAGGATAAATTAATATAAAGATAAAACTCTAACTTAGGTTAGAAACAATATAAGGAGTTTCTTCAATGAAAAGGACTTATCAGCCAAGCAAGGTAAAAAGAAACAGAAAATTCGGATTCAGAGCCAGAATGAAGACAGTTGGTGGAAGGCTTGTCTTAATGAGAAGAAGGCAAAAAGGAAGAAAGAAACTATCAATATCTGATGAGAAAAAACCTTACTAAAAAGGAAAGGATGAAAAAAAAGGATATTTCAAAAGTTTTTGAAGTATCGGAAAGTATAAAAATATCCTGTATAAGATTATTGTATTATAAAAACAGGATTACCTGGAACAGAATAGCTGTTGTATTAAGGAAAGGGTACGGGAATTCTGTAGAGAGAAACTGGGCAAGAAGAGTTATAAAAGAAGTGTATAGGGAAGTAAAAAACAGTTTACCTTGTGGGTATGACTTTATATTTCTATTGACTGATAAAATAGCCGATTACAAGACTGCTAAAATGATTATGGTTTCTCTTTTTAAGCGGGCAGGGCTTATGGATGTGGCTGAGAAATTTATTAAATAATATACTTATAGTTTTGGTTATTATATATAAAAAACTTATCTCCCCATTACTCCCGCCTGCCTGTATTTATTATCCAAGTTGCTCAACATATGCAGTTGAGGCGCTGAAAAAACATGGCCCTCTTAAAGGCAGCTTCCTTTCCATAAAAAGAATTTTAAGGTGTCACCCTTTTTGCAATGGTGGGTATGACCCTGTCCCATAATGTGAGGAGATAAGTATGTTGGATAGAAATACTATATATGCGCTAATTTTGTCAGTTCTTGTTATTTCTGGAGGGTTTTATATTCAACAAAGACTCTTTCCATCACCTGAAAGAGCAGCCGCCGCAGGTATTGTAGATGCTGGAAGAATAGAAATGGAACCAGCTGTTACACCAATGATTACACCATCAGAAGCTACTGACCCATTGTCTGCTATAACAGACAGAGCAGTAGATTTCGACTATTATAGAGAAATATTTTTTGAAACAGAAGTTTTTGACATAGTATTTTCCAATCGTGGTGGAACAATAAAATCAATAAGACTTAAAGAGCATTTAGATGGCGGTGAAATGCTTGAAATGCTTAATAAAAATACTGCGTCTTTAACAGCATTTAATCTCTATATGGGAGATTTTAATGCGCCTCCTTTAAATATATATTTTGATTCCAGAGTATTCAGCCAAGGTGACAGCAGGATTGTTGAATTCACAAAAGATGTAGATCTTCCTCCCAGAATGGGATTTGGCGAAACCACCCCGCTTACAATAACAAAAAGGTATGTTTTTAAACCATTTGATTATCTAATGGAATTGCAGGTACAGATAACAAACAGAAATAATTTTCCAATTCCACTGAATAGTGATGGCTTTGCTTACACACTTGGTTTTGGTCCTCAAATAGGGCCTACATTCGAGAGACTGGACAGGCTCGGAGAATTTCGAAGATTTACTGTACTTGCGGATGGAAGAAGAAGAAATGTCAGAATGCCAAGAGGCAGGGGAGAAGTTGAACTTACTGAAAGGATAAGCTGGGCAGCTATTTCTGGAAGATATTTTACACTGATAGGAATCCCAGATGCCACATCATATACAACAGTTCTTTCAAACAGCTCTGTAGATGGCTTTGAAGAAGGCGCAAGACTTTTCTTTTCCCGACCAGTAATAGGAAGCTCTAATAGTTTAGATATTTTTAGATTTTATATTGGCCCTAAAAGTCCAGAGCATCTTAGAGCATATAATTATCCAGATAGAAATGGCTTTAGAATGGCAGGGCTAGATCTTGACCGGGCTCTTGATTCAAGATATATGCTTGGATGGCTTCAGGACATACTTAAAGCTTTATTAAACATTTTTTATGGTATGATCCCAAACTATGGAATAGCCATAATTCTGCTTACACTGGTTATAAGAATTTTACTAATTCCTCTTACCCATAAAAGTTATATAGCATCAACAAGAATGGCAGGGCTTTCTCCTAAAATGAATGAAATCAGGGAGAAATATAAACACAATCCACAAAAAATGAATCAAGAAATGGGGGCTTTATATAAAAAATCAGGAGTAAACCCTTTAGGCGGATGTCTTCCTTTATTGCTTCAGATGCCTATTTTCTTTGCGCTGTATGGGCTTTTAAGTAGTCATTTTGAGTTGCGCGGCGCTGGCTTTATTAGCCCATGGATAACAGACCTTTCTGTAGCAGATTCTATTTTTAATTTTGCGCCAGGATCTGTTCCGATTTTCGGAAGCGATATAAGGTTGCTTCCTATTCTTATGGTTTTTTCACAAATTTTTTCAACAAAACTTATGCAAGCTCCGGGAGCAGCAAATAATCCTCAAATGAAGATGATGACATATATGTTGCCACTTATATTTCTTTTCTTCCTTTATGACGCGCCATCAGGACTTTTGCTTTACTGGACAGCGTCAAACGTGTTGGGTATTGCTCAACAAGTTATTGTAAATAGAATTATGAAAAAGAAAAAATCTGCATGATATGCAAGGAGATATTAGTATGGAAATGGAATTTGAAGGGAAAACAGAAAAAGAAGCTATAGAAAAAGCTAGAACAGAGCTGGGGCTGGAAAGAGATGAATTTGATGTTGAAATTATCGAGACATCAAAAAAAGGGATATTTTTTAAAAAGGGAAATGTAAGAATAAAAGTTCATCTTATTAACGAGAGTCAGCCAGGTGAAGCAAAAAGATATGAACCAGAAACAGAATGTGAAAAAGAGACAAAAAAGTTCCTTGAAATTCTTTTGGAAAAAATGGGGCTTCCTGGAAAAGTTTCTATTTCTTTCAGGGAAGATAACAAAATAGGTTTGACAATAGAATCTGAATATTCAGGTATTCTTATAGGCAAAAAAGGGAAAAACCTGGATGCAGTGCAACTTTTATTAAATGTTTTTGCCGGAAGGTTTGAGGGTTCTCCCAGAATCATTATAGATGCAGAGAATTACAGAGTAAGAAAAGAAGAAAGCCTTGTAAGGCTTGCTATAAAATCCGCAGAGCAGGTTAGAAAAAACAGAAGATCAAAACTCCTTGAGCCAATGAACCCTTTTGAAAGAAGAGTTGTTCATACTGCTCTTAATGGCATGGAAGATATTGCAACAAAAAGCGATGGAGAAGGCCTTTTCAAGCAGGTTAGAATTATTTATAGGGAAAAATCAGGGCTGTAGTCTACTTTGAGGCTGGTGTTTTTCATGAAATTAACAGGCTTTAGGGCAGGTATTGATTAAAAAGAGGTCTTTTTTCTTGCTTTATTTTTGTAGTGTAAAACAAGAAAAAGAGAAGTAAAAACAGCCCAGGTAGTTATAAAAACCATAAAACCAGAATCAAGTTTTCTGTTTTCAAGAAAAGCGTATAAAAATCCTGTAAGCCCTGCAAAAATGGAAAAAAGATATATAACAAAAAGGATTTTTTTCTGGGATAATCCAAAATCAATAAGCTTGTGATGAACATGCTCCCTATCCGACGATGCTATTGAAAGCTTTCTCCGCCTTCTTCTTAAAATTGCGGCAATCATATCCAGTACAGGTATTATCAAAACAATAAGGGGCATAAATATTGTCTGGGACGATCCACCCCCTATATTATTTATTAGCGGAATTACAGCAAGACAAAATCCAAGCAAAAGGCTTCCGGAATCTCCCATAAATATTTTTGCAGGGGGAAAATTAAACACCAGAAAACCTAGAATAGTGCCAAAAAGAATAAAAGAGAGGCTTGCAGCTGTATAATTTTGTGTTATAAGGAAAATTATGCCATAAAAAAAAGATGCTATTAATGCAATACCACCTGCAAGACCGTCCATCCCATCCATCAGATTAATGGCATTGCAGAGGCTTATTATCCAGAAAACAGTTATAACATGAGAAAAAAGACCAAGCGGAATATCCTGAGCCAGAAAAGGAATGTAAAAAAATTCAAAGTTAAAACCGCCAAAAGAAACAATCAATGCAGCAGTAAGTTGTATAAGAAGTTTATGCCATGCTCTTATGCTGACGAAATCATCAGCAACGCCTAAGATGGTAATAATGAGAAATCCTGCTGCCAGAAAAAGATAATGATATCTTGATATAGTATTGAGATCGAAATCAGTAAATTTGCAGATTACGACAAATAAAAAAACAGTTAACAAAAACGAGATAAATATACCAACCCCGCCAATTCTCGGCATATTGCCAGAATGAATTTTTCTGTCATTTGTGATGTCATACCATCTTTTTTTATGGGACAAAGATATTAAAAAAGGGGTTGCCACCAAATTTATAATTAAAGCAACTATGCATATTAATAATAGAAAAATAATATTGTTCATGTTAGATTATTAATTTATCATCAAAATATTAAATAAGCAACAACCTCACCCTAATAAGGAAAGGTAGGTGCTGGTCCCGATAAAAATGTATTGTATGCTGGTGTGCTACGCAAATCAGCAGGTAAAAAAAGAGCTTTTAAATAAATTCTTGGAGTGATAATTGTGGAATATAAAATAAAAGATATTTCCCTGTATGATTGGGGAAGAAAAGAAATCGATATGGCGGAAAAAGAGATGCCAGGTCTTATGTCTATAAGAGAAAAATATTCTAAAGAGAAACCTCTTAAAGGGGTAAGAATAACAGGATCTCTTCATATGACTATCCAGACAGCAGTTTTGATAGAAACACTGATAGAGCTTGGAGCAGATGTAAGATGGTCAAGCTGCAATATTTTTTCTACCCAGGACCATGCAGCTGCAGCAATTGTTGTAGGCAAAGGTGGCACTCCGGATAACCTTAAGGGGATACCAGTTTTTGCATGGAAAGGGGAAACCCTTGAGGAATACTGGCAGCTTCTCAACCTTTCTCTCTCTTTTCCGAATGAAAAAGGGCCAGAGCTTATTGTGGATGATGGCGGCGATGCAACAATGATGATACACATAGGTTGCGCAGGGGAAAAAGACCAGGCAATTTTTGACAGAAAACCCGGAAGCACTGATGAAGCAGCTTTGTTGAAAGAACTTAAAACAACTTTTGGAAAAAGCAAAAATAAATGGCAAAAAATTGCCGCAGACTGGAAAGGGGTTTCGGAAGAAACAACAACAGGAGTTCACAGGCTGTATAAAATGGCAGAAAAAGGGGAACTTCTTGTGCCCGCAATCAATGTCAATGATTCTGTAACAAAAAGCAAATTCGATAATCTTTATGGGTGCAGGGAATCTCTTGTTGATGGGATAAAAAGGGCAACAGATGTAATGACAGCAGGAAAAGTAGCAGTAGTCTGCGGATACGGTGATGTTGGAAAAGGCTCTGCGCAATCATTACGGGGAATGGGCTCAAGAGTAATCATTACAGAAATAGATCCAATTTGCGCTTTGCAGGCAGCAATGGAAGGGTATGAAGTAAAAACAGTAGAAGAAACCCTTGGCACAGGAGACCTTTATGTAACTGCAACAGGAAACAAAGATGTTATTACAATCGATCATATGAAAAAAATGAAAGATCAGGCAATTGTGTGCAATATAGGTCATTTTGATAATGAGATAGAAGTGCATAACCTTGATACTTTTCCAGGAATAAAAAGAATCAATATCAAACCTCAGGTTGATAAATATATTTTTCCTCCTACAAAAGAAAATCCAGAGGGGCATGCCATATATCTTCTTGCAGAAGGGCGGCTTGTAAATTTAGGGTGCGCAACAGGGCATCCTTCTTTTGTAATGTCCAATTCTTTTACAAATCAGGCATTGGCGCAGATAGATTTATGGAAAAATAAAGAAACTTTAAAACCTGGTGTTTACAGGCTTTCCAAACAACTTGACGAAGAAGTTGCCAGACTTCATCTGGAAAAAATCGGTGTAAGACTTACAAAACTTACACAAGAGCAAGCAGATTATATTTCTGTGCCAGTAGAAGGGCCTTATAAAAGCGAACACTATAGATACTAAGGAAAAAATATGAAAAAAAATTATCTTTTTACATCAGAATCTGTAAGCGAAGGGCATCCGGATAAAATATGTGACCAGATTTCCGATGCAGTACTCGATGCGTGTCTTACAGTAGATCCACATTCAAGGGTTGGTTGCGAAACATTTACATCAACCGGATTGGTTTTGGTTGGAGGAGAGATAACAACTAAAGCTTATGTTGATATGCAGGAAGTAGCGCGCGGAGTTGCAAAAAGAATTGGATATAACAGAGCAGAATATGGGCTTGATTTTGCATCCATGTCTGTTTTAAATGCAGTACACTCCCAGTCACCCGATATATCACAAGGAGTATCTGGAACAGGCCTTTTTAAAGGTGCGCAGGGAGCAGGAGACCAGGGAATGATGTTTGGTTTTGCATGCTCTGAGACAGAAGAACTTATGCCAGCGCCTATAATGCTTGCGCATAAAATTCTTTTACGTGCTGCCAGTGTAAGAAAAAATGGAGAAATTACATGGCTAAGACCAGATTCCAAAAGTCAGGTAACAGTAGAGTATGAGGGGCATACTCCAAAACGGGTAGATACAGTTGTTGTTTCCCATCAGCATGATGAAAGCGTCTCTTATGATGAGTTAAAAAAAGTGATAATTGAAAAAATCATTAAAAATGTTTTAGAGCCAACCGGGCTGCTTGATGAAAAGACAAAATATTTTATAAACCCAACCGGCAGGTTTGTTATTGGCGGCCCTCATGGGGATGCTGGTCTTACTGGACGAAAAATCATAGTAGATACTTATGGTGGTATGGGCAGGCATGGCGGAGGCGCTTTTAGCGGCAAAGACCCAAGCAAAGTAGACAGGTCTGCGGCATATATGGCAAGATATGTTGCAAAAAATATAGTTGCAGCAGGATTTTGCGAGAGGTGTGAAGTTCAGCTTGCTTACGCGATAGGAGTACCATTTCCTGTTTCTGTAATGGTAGACACTTTTGGGACAGCAACAATAGATGAGCAAAAAATAGAAAAAGCAGTAAAAGAAATTTTTGATCTTACTCCTGCAGGAATTATAAAAACATTGGATCTTCTAAAGCCTATTTATCTTAAAACAGCTGCATATGGGCATTTTGGGAGAGAGGAATTTTCCTGGGAAAAAACCGATAAAGTCGAAGATTTAAAAAAGCTTGTTAATTAATTTTTGAATGATTATTGATAGAATTTTTTTAAAATTTATCCTTGTCGGAGGAATTAACACTCTTTTTGGTTCGAGCTTGATGTTTATCATGTATAATATATTTGCTTTTGGTTATTGGACTTCTTCTTCTGCAAATTATATTGCCGGAAGTATTTTAAGTTTTTTTCTTAATAAATATTGGACCTTTAATGTAAGAAAGTGGTCTTTGTTTATAGTAATTGTATTTATAGCAAATATTGTTATTTCATATCTTGTTGCATATAAATTAGCAAGAATAGCCCTATATTATATTCTTGCTGATTACTCTATTAACGTACGCGATAATGCTGCTATGGCGGTTGGGATTTGTCTTTTTACTGGATTAAACTATATTGGCCAACGATATATAGTGTTCCGTAAAGAAACTAAATAAATATTCATAAGAAAGATATTGCAAATTGAAAAATCTTTTTTGGAGATAAAAACAATGAAAGAGCTACTTTTTAACAAAAAAGCCAAAATCATTACATTTATATTTATTAGTTTATTGTGGCTTGGGTTTTGCTTTTCTCTTATGCTCCCACAGATTATTGCATTCTACATACCAATAGTAGAGAGCGTTATTGGTAAAGCTATTACTTTGGAAAGAGTTATGCAAAACAGTGCAAAAGTTGCCCAGGGAGGTTTTTTAGTTTATTTCTTTTTGATATTCCTGATAATTCTTGAAAAATACTTCATAAAGCAAGATAAAAAACTTAATCTTGAACTGATTTTTATTTTAATAATATCATTATTGGCGATAGCTGTTAGAATTGCCGGATTTAACCATAAATCAGGTGATTTTATAGGCCATTTATCTGTTTGGCTTTCCCATTTAAGAGAAAATGGGCATTTTCTTGGATTAAGTAACTTTCCGGGAAATTATAATGCCATCTATATTTATATTTTATCGTTATTGTCATATCTACCACAGTCAGTGGATCTGTATTCTATAAAAATAATTTCAACTATATCTGATATACTATGCGCTATTTTTGCAATGAAAATAGTTGTTCATTTAACAAATAAAGAACATATCAAATTAATAGCATATTCAGTAATATTATTCTCTCCAACAGTTTTCCTTAACAGTGGTATATGGGGACAATGTGACAGTATTTTAGCGTTATTTATGTTAATTACATTTTATTATCTTTTAAAGAAAAAATATATAATTTCCATGCTTTTTTTTGGTCTTGGTTTGTCTTTTAAACCCCAGGCAATATTTACACTGCCATTTGTTTTATTATTTTTTATATATTACAAGGTGTCTCTAAAGAATTTTATATATATATTTGTTGGCTTTTTTTCTATTTCCATACCAGCATGGATACTAGGGTGGCCTCTATTAAAATGGTTTTATAATTATTATTCGGGAACAACTTTTCCAGAGAGTTTTTTAGCCAATAATGCGCCAACAATTTTTACATGGGGCTATATTCCTGCTTTAATTCCGGTGATTTTTATTTTTACGTTATTGTTCTGTATTGGCTTTTTAATTGTAAGGAAACCTAACTTGCCGTCAAATAATACAGTTCTTCTTTTATTTTTATTCTGTAATTTTGTTATTCCTTTCTTTCTTCCCAATATGCATGAAAGATATTTTTATGTTGGAGAAATAGCTGTTCTTTTATATTCAATAATAAACCCAAAACGGTTCTGGATTGCGCTGCTGGTAATTATGCCAGCTTTAGCAACTTATTCCGGTTATTTATGGGGAACAAACCCATTTCCTCTGGTGCAGTTATCTTTAGTTATGTTATTAGCTGTAATTTTCATAACAAAATGGCTGATTGAAAGTATCTACCATGATCAAAAGGCTTAAATTAGTAGTTCTGCAATTCTTTTTTTAAAGCAGTGCTTTCTTCTTCTGTAAATTGCGCGCCAATTTTTGAAACAATAGCAGAAGCAAGAAAAGAGGCGCTTTTTCCGGCTGTTTCGAGATTTTTGCCTTTACAAAGAGCATAAAGAAAGCCTGCTGAATATGTATCTCCAGCGCCTGTTGTATCAACACAACCCTTGTCACCAAGTATTGGGATTTTTATAAGACTATTTTTTGATTCTTTTATGACAGAGCCTTGCTTTCCACACTTTACTGCTCCGGTTTTTCCCATTTCTGAAATAATGGTTACAGCTTTTTCAGGGTCTGGTTCGTCAAAAAGAAAAGAAGCTTCTTCGTTGTTTGCAAAAACATAATCAGCATTTTTTTCAATAATCCTCAAAAAGTCGTTTTTATATCTTTGGACAGCAAAAGGGTCTGCAACATCAAAAGAAACTTTTATTTTTTTCTTTTTACATATATGAAGGGATTTTTCTATGGCAGCTTTTTGGTTTTCTGTATCCCACATGTAACCGGTAAAACAAAAAAAAGAGGAATCATTTAAAATCTTTTCATTTACATCTTTTTCGGAAAATTCCCTGTTTGCGCCCAGAAAGGTATTCATTGTTCGCTCTGAGTCGGGCGTTATAAGAATTATGCTTGAGCCAGTTGGGAGGCTGCCTCCATGGGCAAGGGCTGAGGTGATGTTTGGGTGTTTTTTAAGCTGGGTTTCATAGATCGAGCCAAATTCATCTTCCCCGATTTTGCCGCCAAGAGCTGTTTTTACTCCCATTGCTGAAAGTGTTATCATTGTGTTTGGGCAAGAGCCACCACAAGAAAAAGTTTTTTCTTTGGAGGATATAAATTTTACTAAAATTTCTCTTTCCTCTTCAGAGACCAGGGACATTGTCCCTTTGCTTTTTTTCAATGCCAAAAGATCTTTTTCTTCTACTCTTACAATTATATCTATGAGCGGATTTCCTATACCATAAACAACGATTTTCACAAACTCTACTCCTTCGTATCATGCTGGCTGATTATTATCCTGATAGAGTATAACAAAATTTAACATCTATATTATATTAAAACAATTAAAATTTATTAATAAAAATCTGTTGTAAAAGAGGTCATATTTGTTATAATGTTCGATAGTTGAACATTAAGTTATCTTTGAGGTAAAAATGTTCTGAGCAGTCAGTATGTTGCGGCAGCGGCTGTTTTTTATAAAAATTTAACACTCTTTTTCAGAGGAATAGGTGAAGTTGACTTTATCTTTGTTCTTCAAGTTTAAGGGTGTCTCTTTTTGAAAATAATGAATCACAGCGAAGAAAAAGAATTATCAATTCTTGAAAAAATCCATAAAAGTAAAGACTCAATAAAACAGCGAGACCTGGCAAAAATCACAGGGCTTTCTCTTGGGATGACAAATACAATACTCAAACGACTTGTTGAAAAAGGGTTAATAACCATAAAAAAAGTGAACAACAGAAATATTGTTTATGCTGTTTCTCCTCTGGGAATAGAAGAAATATCTGCAAAAAGTTATAATTTCTTTAAAAGAACAATTAAAAATGTTGTTGTTTATAAAGAAGCCATAGGTAGAATTATTAAAGAGATAAAAGAGAAAGGGTATAAAAAAATTTTTCTTGCAGGAAAAAGCGATATTGATTTTATTGTTGAGCATATGTGTAGCAAAAACCAGATGCAATATAGCAGCGGAGAAACACCTAATCAGGAAGAGCAAGGGATTTTTATTATTTATAGCGAATCTATCAATAAAGATTCTGTTTTACAACGGAATAGCAGTGGTTCTGGCAATAAACGCGAGAAAAATAATTATTATCTTAAAGATATTATTGTATAGAGTCTGTCCGGTTAGGTGGCAGAGCATCACATAAAAATAAAAGGTGAAAAATGAAAAAAAAAGCTCTTATAACAGGGATTACAGGTCAGGACGGCGCTTATCTTGCTGAACTGCTATTGTCAAAAAATTACGAGGTACATGGGATAAAAAGACGCAGTTCTCTGTTTAATACACACAGGATTGATCATCTTTACAAAGATCAGCATGAGAAAGGGGTTGATTTCAAACTTCATTTTGGAGATATGACAGACTCTACAAATCTGATAAAAATTGTGCAGGATGTAAAGCCCGATGAGATTTATAACCTTGCAGCACAATCGCATGTAAAAGTTTCTTTTGAAACTCCTGAGTATACAGCAAATGCTGATGGCGTTGGCACTTTGCGACTGCTTGAGGCAATACGTATTCTTGGGCTTGAGAAAAAGACAAAATTTTATCAGGCATCCACATCGGAACTTTATGGGCTTGCCCAGGAAATTCCCCAGAAGGAGACGACTCCATTTTATCCAAGAAGCCCTTATGCTGCAGCAAAGCTTTACAGTTACTGGATAACTGTAAATTACAGGGAAGCATATAATATGTTTGCGTGTAACGGAATTCTGTTTAATCACGAAAGCCCTATCCGCGGAGAAACATTTGTAACAAGAAAAATAACAAGAGCAGCCGCGCGCATATACTTGAGATTGCAGGAAAAACTTTTTCTGGGAAATCTTGATTCAAAGAGGGATTGGGGGCATGCAAAAGATTATGTAGTTGCCATGTGGCTTATTCTTCAGCAGGAAAAACCAGAGGATTTTGTTATAGCAACAGGAGAAGCCTATACTGTAAGAGAATTTGTTGAACTTGCTTTCCGGGAAGTATCTATAGAACTGGAGTGGAAAGGGAGTGGCGTTGATGAAAAGGGAATCAATAAAAAAACAGGAGAAGTTGTTATTGAAGTAGATCCAAGATATTTTAGGCCAACAGAAGTGGATATCCTTTTGGGCGACCCAACAAAAGCCCGCAAACAGCTTGGCTGGAAACATAAATATGAACTTTTGGATCTTGTTAAAGATATGGTTAAAAATGATATTCTGGAAGCAAAAAAAGACTCTATCCTTAAAGAGGAAGGGTTTAGGCTTTTTGATTTTAATGAATAGACTTTAAAAGCGAAGAATATTTATGGATAAAAACAGTAAGATATATGTTGCAGGTCACAAAGGACTTGTGGGCTCTGCTCTTGTACGGCGACTTGAAAAAGCAGGTTATAATAATATTATTGCAAGAACTCTATTGGAGCTGGATCTTTTACAGCAAAGAGAAGTGGAAAAATTTTTTGAACAAGAAAGACCAGAATATGTTTTTCTTGCTGCTGCAAAAGTAGGTGGTATACACGCAAACAATACATATAAAGCAGATTTTATATATGAAAACATAATGATAGCAGCCAATGTAATAAATTCTTCGTATAAATATGGTGTTAAAAAACTCTTGAACCTTGGGTCTTCCTGCATATATCCCAGAGAAGCAAAACAGCCCATGAAAGAAGAATATCTTTTAACAGGAATTCTTGAGTCCACTAACGAACCATATGCTATAGCGAAAATTGCGGCAATAAAATTATGCCGATACTATAATGAACAGTATGGAACAAATTTTATTTCTGTAATGCCAACAAATCTTTACGGTCCGGAAGATAATTTTGATTTTGAAAATTCCCATGTTTTACCAGCTCTTGTAAGAAGGCTCTATCTTGGAAAGTTGTTAATGGAAAATAACTTTGGAGAGATAAGAAAAAATCTTGATTTTTATGGGCGAACAACAACTTATTCCAATGCAAGTGAAAAAGAAATTATAGAAAAGCTGGAAAAACATCTTATCCATAAAGACAAAGTTGTTATTTGGGGAACAGGTGCTCCTTACAGAGAATTTCTTTTTTCTGATGACCTGGCAGGCGCCTGTGTTTTTCTTATGGAAAAATATAATGCAAAAGATATTGGGGAAATTATCAATATTGGTACAGGCAAGGATCTTACAATAAAGGAACTGGCAGAACTTATAAAAAGCATAACCGGTTATAACGGGGCAATTGTTTTTGATTCTTCAAAACCAGATGGAACTCCAAAAAAGCAACTGGATGTCTCCAGGCTGCAAAATCTTGGCTGGAAAGAGCAAGTAACTTTAGAAGAAGGAATAGGTCGGGTTGCGAAAGTTATGAGCAGGTCATTATGAGTGAAAAGCCCATTACCATTATTAAACCCCAAAACAACATTTTTGCCCTTGATCTGGGAACTTTATGGAAATACCGCGATCTTATACGGATGTTCGTAAAGCGGGATTTTGTCACATTTTATAAGCAAACAATATTGGGACCACTTTGGTTTCTTATACAACCGCTTTTTACATCAGCAATGTTCATGCTTATTTTTGGAAGGCTTGCGAACATATCTACCGATGAAACCCCTCAAATGTTGTTTTACATGGCTGGGATAATAAACTGGACCTATTTTTCCGAGTGTTTCACTAAAACAAGCAATACATTTGCCAATAACAAGGGGCTTTTTGGAAAAATATATTTTCCACGACTTGCTGTTCCTCTTGCGGATGTCATAACCAACATGATCAGATATGCAATACAATTTTCATTATTTCTGGTCTTTTTCTTCTATTTTCTTGCAATCGGCGCACCTGTTTCACCCAGTTGGCTTATTGTTTTTACACCCATAGTTGTTATGTATCTTGCTCTCTTAAGCCTTGGTTATGGTATGTGGATATCTGCACTTACAGCAAAATATTGGGACCTAAGATTTGCGCTTGCGTTTGTAGTTCAACTTTGGATGTACGCGACTCCGGTAGTGTATCCATTGTCGCTTGTTCCTGAAAAGTACAGAATGTTGATGATATTAAATCCTGTAGCGCCAGCAATTGAATTTTTTAAAATAGCTTGGCTCGGCGCTGGAACTCTTGATCCTTTACACACTGGTTTGAGTATGCTTCTTGCCCTATTAATTCTTTTTGGCGGAATAATTATTTTTAACAGAACCGAAAAAACATTTGTGGATACAATATAATGGATGATATTAGATGGATCCAGCGATTTAACAATTATAAAAAAGCGCTTGCTGTACTGGGGAGATCTGTAACTGTTGCGCAGGAAAGAAATTTAAACGAAATGGAAGAACAAGGTTTAGTTCAAGGATTTGAATTTACCTTTGAACTTTCATGGAAATTATTGAAAGACTATTTGGAATCAAAAGGGTTTAAAGATTTTCACGGTTCAAAAGATACATTTAAAATGGCTTTTCAAGAGGGACTGATCAGCGATGGTGAAATATGGATGGAAATGATTGATAGCAGAAACCGATCTTCGCATACTTATGAAGAAACTATTGCAAGGCAAATAATATCTTTAGTCCTTTCAAAATATTATTTAAAATTTAAAGAACTGGCAGAAAAAATGAATTGTTACTTATCACAGGAATAAACGTAAATGTATGGTATTTCACAAAATGCTCTGGAAAAAATAAAAGCAATTTTATTTTCAGTGCAGGGAGTAGAGTCTGTTATTTTATATGGCTCTCGGGCAAAAGGCAACTACAAAGAAGGTTCGGATATCGATCTGACGGTAAAGGGAAATTTAACTTTTGAAGATTTAGTGAAAATGAGTGTTAGTTTGGAAGATTTGAATCTACCTTGGAAAATTGATCTTTCTTTATATAGCCAAATAAAAAATGAGAACCTATTGGAACATATCGACAGAGTTGGGGTAGCAATATGAGCGAAACAGTAATTAAAGTTGAAAACCTTTACAAAGAATATAAGTTGGGCGTTATAAGCCATGGCACTCTCTATAAAGATATGCAGTCCTGGTGGGCAAAAATCCGCGGGAAAGAAGATCCTAATTCGCTTATTTCAACACACCATGGGGAAGATGCAGAAAAGACGAGTTTTCTTGCTTTAAACGATGTTTCTTTTGAAATAAAAGCAGGAGACAGGGTTGGAATAATAGGTAAAAATGGCGCGGGCAAATCTACGCTTTTAAAAATTCTTTCACGAATCACATCTCCAACAAGAGGGAGTGTAACAATTCATGGAAAGGTAGGTTCTCTTCTCGAAGTTGGCACAGGATTTCACCAGGAGCTTACAGGCAGGGAAAATATTTTTCTTAATGGCTCGATACTTGGCATGAATAAGCGTGAGATTTCCCGCAAAATGGATGAGATTATTGATTTTGCGGGCATTGAAAAACACATTGATACGCCCGTTAAGCGCTATTCCAGCGGTATGATGGTGCGTCTTGGCTTTGCTGTTGCTGCTCATTTGGATACAGATATTCTTATTGCCGACGAAGTTCTGGCTGTAGGGGATGCGGAGTTTCAGAGAAAAGCTTTGGCCAAAATGGGCGACTTGAGCACAGGGGAAGGGCGAACAGTGTTGTTTGTGAGTCATAATATGGGAGCTGTGGAAAGATTATGTAATATCGGTTTGATATTGCATAATGGAGTATTGATTGATAAATCAGATGATATAAAATATTCTATAAAAAAATATCTCAATGTTGGTCAAGAAGATACTACTAAATTAAGTTATGAATGGATTAACAATGGGCAAGTACCAAATAATCAATGGTTTAAACCGATTAGTTTTTTTATAACAGATGACAATATGAATATTTTAAAAGATACACACTCGAATGATAAAGATTTGTGGATTAATATTAAAGGCATAATTAAAGAAAATGATTCTGCTTTTTGTATTGGGTATGCCTTATATAGTGAAGATAATGCTTTACTTTATTGGTCTTATCAAACCGATGTTCCTCAAGCCGAATGGCCTAAATTTAAACTAGGGGAATTTCATTTGCGAAGCAAAATACCAAAACGGTTTCTTAATGAAGGTACATACAGAGTTGAATTTATATGCAGTCTGCACTGTCGGCAGTGGATATTAGATCCAGAAGTTAATGCGCCAGCAATTTTTTTTGAAATAAATGGAGGACTTAGTGATTCGCCATATCTTTTTAATAAAAGACCCGGTGTCTTAAGCCCCATTCATGCATGGGAGATAGTGTCTGAAGATCAATAATATGTCATTGATAGAATTAACTTATGAAAATCAAAACAATAAAAAATTTTTACCATTCTTTGTTGTTGAGTATTATGAGCATAGACGACTAAAAAATTACAAAGAGCAGTAAGAGCTATTTTTAACAACCAATTTTTTAGCGGAAAGAAAGTAATTCTGAGACATTTTATTTACTGGGAGGGTGCAATTGATAATTGTTGGCTTAGAAGGTCGCTTGAGGAATAAATGAAACTATCAATTATAACAATCAACAAAAACAATTTTGAAGGGCTTGAAAAAACAATAGTTAGTGTTATTGGACAAACATATTCTGATTTTGAATATATTATAATAGACGGTGCATCAACTGATGGAAGCATCGATATAATAAAAAAGTATTCAGATAAAATAAATTATTGGGTTTCAGAAGCAGACCCCGGTATTTATAATGCAATGAATAAAGGTATTCGAATAGCAAAAGGAGAATTTTGTTTATTTTTGAATAGCGGTGATTCTTTAATATCATCTGACACTTTGATTAATGTATTTAATGAAATTAGCAGTCTCCCCACGTCTGATATTTACTATAGCGATAGAATAAATTCTGACGGGCAAATATTTAGATTTCCAAAATCATTGACTACTAGTTATTTAATAGAAGATGTTATTAGTCATCAAAATTCATTAATAAAGCGAGCCCTTTTTTATGAACATGAATTTTATAATGAAAATTTAAAACTTGCTTCAGACAGAGAATTTTTTTTAAATGAAATGTGGAAATATAAAAGTAAATTTACATATATAAAAACAAATATTTCTATTTTTGATCCTTATGGACTAGGTTCTCAAGATACGCCATTGCGTAGAGTGGAAAATAAGATTTTTTTTAATAATGTTTTTGGAGAAATATCTGAATATATTATTGAATTAAATAAAGAATTAAACAAGTATCGAGGGACTGTGTATGGAAATATAATAGAAAATTTTGGAAGTTCATTTTTTTTAACTTTTTTGTTAAGGCTATATCGCTTAATTATACGGCGAGTATTAAAATTAAATAATATTTTTAAAAAAATATTGTCGTGCTTCTTGCCGCAATGTCTTCTCCAGAATCTTTTTATTTATATAAAAGAATATTTTTTATCAATTTTTACAAAAAAAATTAGAATATGTTTTACGAATTTTGGAGATATTCCGTATGATTTTTTTACTGTTCCAATAAAAAAAACATTCGAAGTGCATAATCTATCTTATCGAATTGTAAATTACTATAAGCCACATATAAATTTCTTTTCTGTATTTGGAAGCAAAAAGAAGCTAAAAAGTTCTAAAGCGTTGTGTAAAATATTTTTTACTGGTGAAAATGTTAATCGTATTGATTATATACAGTATAAAGGAAACTGTATTGATAGTGTTGATTTATCCATGGGATTTGATTATGTAGATTCAGGCAATTATTTGCGGTTTCCTCTTTGGTTATTATATTACTTTAAACCGTTCAATACCATAGATGATGTTAGCAATATATTGGCATTATTTAAAAATACTTATAGAAAAACAAAATTTTGTTCTTTAGTTGCGAGCCATGATAATAGTGGTATTAGAGCAAAAATGTTTAGTGATCTTTCTGCGATAGCACATATAGATTGCGCTGGTGTTTTATTACATAATGATACTTCTTTACATAATATATACGACAATAACAAATCCTTATATTTGCAACAATACAAATTTAATATTTGCCCTGAAAACTCAATAAGCCCTGGCTATGTTACAGAAAAACTTTTTCAATCTTTATATTCCGGATGTATTCCTATATACAATGGTTGGAGTAAAGATCCAGAACCTGATATTGTAAATCCAAATATTATTCTATGGTATGATGAATCCGATGAGCAGAATAACAAGTATGCGATGAATGAGGTTAGAAAATTACATGAAAACGATAAACTTTATCGTTCCTTTGTAGAACAACCATTTTTTTGCGATACTGCTGTTGATAAAATCTATACAATTTTGCAACAATATACAGACAAACTGCAATCAGTAATAAGTAACACATTAACACATCTAAAAAGAGTTTAATAATGCCGAAATTTTCACTAATTATACCAGTATATAACGTAGAAAAATACCTCGCGGATTGCCTTGACTCATGTATGAACCAAACATTTTCTGATATTGAAATTATCTGCATAAATGACTGTTCGCCAGATGGAAGTAGCAAAATCCTTGATGAATATGTAAAAAGAGATTCCCGAATTAAGGTAATTAATCATGAAAAGAATAAAGGGTTAGGAGGAGCCAGAAATACAGGGGTTGAAGCTGCAACCGGAGATTATTCCTGGTTTATTGATAGTGATGATATGATTGCGCTTGATGCATGTGAATTGCTGTCTTCTATTATAAATAATACACAAGCTCAAATTATTAGATTTAATTCGCTTAGCTTTTATGATGATGCTACAAATAGATTGGGAAGGTACAACGGTATAGATAAATGTTACTGGCCATATAATGAAATTATAACAAAGAATGCACACACAAGATTAAAAATTACCGAAGTTACCGCTTGGTCATATATTACGCATACTTCTCATCTAAAGAAATTTAAATTCAGAGAAAATGCTTTTCATGAAGATATTGATTTTACACAAATATTATTTTCAGAAGCAGAAAGCATCTATTGTATCAATAGCGCTTTGTATTTTAGAAGATTGCATAATCAATCCATTACAGGTGGTGCTATATCTAAAAATAAGCTTTTAGTTGACAAGTTGCTTGCAGTAGATGCCTTATATAATTATATTGCTTCTATAAAATTAGAAAGAACTCATTTTATTGTAAGAGGCTTACATAATGGTATTAAAGATTTAAAAAAAGAATACAATACATATCCTGAAATCCATAATGAAAAATTTAAATTGCTTATATCAGATATAGAAAAAAGCAAGCCAGTTTTTTATGGTGATACTAATCTCTATAACGATATAATCAAAAATTACGGTAATACAAAATTACTGGAATTCATTCTTAAGGTATATCGCTATTGGAATCGGCTGAAAAATGCTTTTTAAGAATATTGTAAAAAAATCGCTGAAACGTTTTATTCCAAAACTATTTAATATAAATGACTCAATAAAATGGTATATTTTTAATCCAAAATATTTATTTAAAAAATTTTATAATATTATTTATGTATATATAAAAATGAGAAATCGAGAAAAGAAATATTCTTATGGAAATGAAAATAAAGATAAAACATTTTATATTCTTGGGCGTGATTGGGATAACGGTGGACTAATGGCAATAGTTTTTTATAGCTTGGCGCACTTTATATATGCAGAAAAAAAGGGTTATTATGCAATAATGGATTTAAAAAACTATATATGCCAGTATACGCAAAAAGAAATATCTGAAATTGAAAATGCCTGGGAATATTATTTTAAGCAGCCATTTGGTTATTCATTAGAAGATATAAAGAACAGTAAAAATATATTAAAACAGGATTTTGTTTTTCCAAAAAAAAATTATTGTAACGACTGGAAATATATTTGGGAAATGGACAAAGAAAATAAAAATAAATATATGGATTATTTAAAAGAAAAATATAATAAATATATAAGATTTAATACTAATACAAAGACTTATCTTGAAAATGAATATAATAATATTTTAAAAGATAAAGATAACGTTCTGGGGGTTTTGTGCAGGGGAACAGACTACACCAAAAATAAACCGGCTGATCACCCTGTGCAGCCAGAGCCTATGGAAGCGATTGAAATAGTAAAAAAAATAATCGCTGAAAAGAAATGCTCATATATTTATCTTGCTACCGAAGATAATGAGATTTATGAAATGTTTAAAAATCATTTTGGCTCTATAATACTTTCTAACAATCAATTGCGTTATAAGAGCGATGATCTGATTGGAAAAAAATATTTAAATGAAATTCCAAAAGAGAGAAGGCAGCATGATGCATATACCAGTGGCCTTGAGTACCTATCCACTTTATATCTTCTTTCAAAATGTTCATGTTTTTTTGCAGGTATTACAGGCGGAACAATCGCCGTATTATGTATGACAAGTAGCTTTGAATATGAATATTTATATTATAAAGGATTGTATCCGCCTAAAAATGAGTCGGAGTAGTGTGTCATGGAATTTAGAAAAAATAAATTGTATTTTAATACTCCTATTCTCTTTCTTATATTCAACCGTCTTGACACAACAAAACAAGTTTTTGAAAAGATTCGTTCTGTTACACCTTCAAAATTATATATTGCCTCTGATGGTCCGCGTGATAATCGCATAGGTGAAGATGAAAAAGTCAAAACGATTAGAGAATATGTTTTTAATTCAATAGATTGGAATTGTGAAGTTAAAACACTTTTTCGTGAAAAAAATCTTGGATGTGGAAAAGCTGTTTCACAGGCAATCACATGGTTTTTTGAAAACGAAGAAATGGGTATTATTCTTGAAGATGATTGTCTGCCTTCTTCAAGTTTTTTTCCATATTGTGAAGAATTATTAAATAAATACAAAGATGATGCGCGAATATTTCATATTGCTGGTCATAATCCATTAACATATACAAAAATGAAATATAGTTATTATTTTGCGCGGATACAGCATTGTTGGGGATGGGCATCGTGGAGACGAGCATGGGAAAAATATAGTTTTGATATTAACGATTTGAACAGTTTTATGAGACAAAAAAAGATTAATAAAATATTTGCAACAAAGGCTGATAGGATCTATTGGACAAATATTTTTATAGGCATGGCAGAACACAAAGTGGATACATGGGATTATCAGTGGACATACACTATTTTTAATAATAATGGAATCTGCATCAATCCATCAAAAAATTTAGTTACAAATATTGGTTTTGGACCAGATGCAACGCATACAACTAATGATGACCCCAGCCGTAACAATCAAGAAAGATATGAAATATCAAAGATTATTCATCCAAAAGAAATAAAAATAAATAAGCAGCTTATAAATTTAATAAACAGAATTGTTTTTGGTATAAGTAACTCTACTTATGCGGGATTTAAAACGATTCTAAAAAACATTATAAAACGATTTTTTTCATTATTTATTTCGAAATATAAAAAGCAGGTTTAAGAAATATATTTACGCTTTTATAATGGAATGACATGAAAAAATTCTGGAGCTTGATTACATGAAGATAATTATTGTAGGAACAGGTTATGTTGGATTGGTTACTGGTGTTTGCTTTGCAGAAATGGGCGTGTATGTAACCTGTGTTGATATTGATAAGAAAAAAATAGATAATCTTAGAGAAGGGATAATTCCAATATATGAACCTAATTTAGATACGCTGCTAAATAGAAATATCAAAGCCAACCGCCTTAATTTTAGTACTGATCTGGCAGCAGTAATCAATGATGCTGATGTAGTGTTCAGTGCTGTTGGTACGCCATCCGATGAAGACGGTAGCGCTGATCTGAAATATGTGCTTGATGTAGCCCGCACAGTAGGCAGGAATATCAATAAATATATTTTGTTTGTTACAAAAAGTACTGTTCCTGTAGGAACCTCGGAATTGGTTCGAAAAGCAATTGCCGAAGAACTACAAAAGCGCAATGTTGATGTGCAATTTGATATAGCTTCAAATCCGGAATTTTTAAAAGAAGGTGTTGCTATTGATGATTTTTTGCGTCCCGACCGCATTGTGGTAGGAGTAGAGAGTGACAAAGCACGCAGTCTGATGAATCAACTTTACCAGCCATTTATGCTTAACGGGCACCCAATTATTTTTATGGATATTGCATCAGCTGAAATGACAAAGTATGCTGCCAATGCAATGCTTGCCACGCGTATCAGTTTTATAAATGAAATAGCAAATCTCTGTGATCTTTTGGGCGTCAATGTACATGAGGTGCGGAAAGGTATTGGCAGCGATCCACGCATCGGCAATAAATTCCTGTACCCGGGTTGTGGTTATGGTGGGTCGTGTTTTCCAAAAGATGTAAAGGCATTGATGAAAACCGCAGAAGAGAATGGTTATCCCATGCAAGTACTGCGGGCTGTGGAAGAAGTGAATAAAATACAAAAAGAAGTGCTGTTTCAAAAATTGAGCAAACATTTCAATGCTAACCTAAAAGGCAAAACCATAGCTGTTTGGGGTTTATCTTTTAAACCACAAACCGATGATATGCGCGAAGCATCTTCTCTGGTAATTATTGAAAAACTGTTGGATGCTGGCTGTAATGTTTGTGCCTACGATCCAGTGGCTATTAATGAAGCCAAGCGCAGATTGGGCGATAAAATAACGTATGCCAAAGATATCTACGAAACTGTGCAGGGTGCTGATGCAGTTCTGCTGCTAACTGAGTGGAGAGAGTTTCGATCGCCCGATTGGCCGCAAATAAAAAAAACAATGCGCACACCACTTTTGTTTGACGGTCGTAATCTTTACGAATCGGCAATGTTAAAAAATGAAGGTTTTACATATTACGGAATTGGGACGTGACATGAAAAGAATACTAGTTACCGGAGGCGCCGGGTTTATAGGGTCTCACTTATGCGAACGCTTGCTTAAAGAAGAGCATGATGTGATATGTTTGGACAACTATTTTACCGGTAGTAAAAACAATGTGATACACCTTATTGAGAATCCTCATTTTGAACTTATACGTCATGATGTGGTTGAGCCTTATATGGCTGAGGTGGACGAAATATATAATCTTGCTTGCCCAGCTTCGCCTATACACTATCAGTATAACCCCATTAAGACAATAAAAACATCGGTAATGGGCGCCATCAATATGTTAGGGTTAGCCAAGCGTGTGAATGCGAAAATCCTTCAAGCCTCGACCAGTGAAGTATATGGCGATCCGCGGGAACATCCGCAGCCCGAGAGTTACTGGGGAAATGTGAATCCGATTGGCATCCGCTCTTGCTATGATGAAGGAAAGCGTTGTGCAGAAACGATATTTATGGATTATTACCGTCAAAATAATGTTCACATAAAAATTGTACGCATTTTTAACACCTATGGGCCGAGAATGCATCCCAACGATGGCAGAGTTGTGTCCAACTTTATTGTTCAGGCATTGGCAGGCAAAGATATTACAATCTACGGTACTGGCCAGCAAACACGCAGCTTTCAATATGTTGACGACTTGGTTGATGGCATGATGCGCATGATGTGTGCGCCTAGGGAATTCCTGGGACCTGTGAACATTGGGAATCCCAACGAGTTTACAATATTGCAATTAGCAGATTTGATAATTAAATTAACTGGTTCGAAATCAAGGCTTGTGTATCTTCCGTTGCCCGGAGATGATCCGAAGCAGCGACAGCCAGATATTTCGCTGGCTAAAGAAAAATTGGATAATTGGTATCCCCATGTACAGCTGGAAGACGGTTTGAAGCGTACAATTTCCTATTTTAAATCACAAAAATGTGTATGACAAAATGAAATTACAAATTATAACAATCATAAAATCAATATTAAAAAGATTTATTTTATGAAAATACTTTTACTTAATTACTCTGATACTGGTGCTGGGGCTGCAATCGCTGCAGAAAGACTTTTAATTGGTTTACGTCAAAATAATATAGATGTTGAGCTTGGTGTTGTTGAAAAAAAAACCATAAACCCTGCGGTTATTTCATTAGGTGCAAAATCATTTTATGATCGATGTAGATGTAAATGTTGCCGGGATTTTTGCCGTATAATTGAAAGAGTATATAAAAGGATAAAATCCTATATAAAAAAAATTATAAGACTCGAGTTCCACACCACGAATACAATATTACATTCAGAAAATAAAAAATCGCGCATTGATATCAAATATATCAACAATTCAAAATATGATTTAATTCATCTCCATTGGATAAACCACGATATGATATCTATTGCAGATATTGCCAGAATTAAAAAACCCATAATATGGACAATGCATGACTGTTGGACTTTTAGCGGCGCTGAACATCATCCTAATGTTTTGGAAAATGACAATAGGTTTATGCAAGGTTATACAAAAAAAAATAAACCAAAATCAACACATGGTTCTGACATTTGTAGAAAGACATGGGAGCGTAAGAAAAAATATTGGACGGACAGTAAATTCAATTTTATTTCCCCAAGTAATTTTGAAAAAGATGCTTTTTATAAAAGCGCCCTTTTCCAAAATTCTCAAAGTAGTTGTACAGTAATACCTAATATTATTCCGGAAAATATTTTCAAGCCAGTAAATAAACAAGTTGTAAAAGAATTGTATCAAATACCATCCAATAAAAAAGTTATTGGCTTTGGCGCAGCTTATGATATAACAAATAAAAAATCCATAAAAGGCGGCCATCTACTCATTGAAGCACTTAAAAAAATTTCAAAAAAATCAAATTATTATTTTGTGATTTTTGGAAATGATAATCTCTCTTTTATCAATGAAATAGGGTTGTCAACTTTTGCAACAGGATTCATTTCTAATCCTTATATACTTTCAAGTATTTATAATCTCTGCGATGTTTTTGTTTGCCCTTCCCTGGTGGAAAATCTTCCTAATGTATGTTTAGAGTCCTTGTTTTGCGGCATTCCGGTTGCTGCATTCAACACCGGAGGTATTCCCGATATTGTGAAACATAAAAAAACAGGCTATTTGGCAAGTTGTTTTGATACCGAAGACTTATTTAATGGGATTATGTATTGTATTGATAATTATGATGAACTTTCCCGTAATGCATTAGCAAAAGCACAAACAGAATTTGATAATGAAATTATTTTAAAAAAACATATTGAATTATATGAATCAATTTTGAAAAAAAATAATTAAACAAACAAGAGTACTGTAAAACAACAAATGAAACTGTCAATTATAACAATCAATCGTAACAATTCTCATGGGCTGAAAAAAACATGTTTAAGTGTTGCTGCGCAGACATTTAAAGAGTTTGAGTGGATAATAATAGATGGCGCCTCTAAGGATAATAGTGTTGATATAATAAAGCAACATTCAAATAATCTAAGCTACTGGATATCAGAACCAGATTCAGGCGCATATAATGCCATGAATAAAGGGATCAGAAAAGCAACAGGAGACTATTTATTATTTTTAAACAGTGGAGACTATCTTTTGTATCCCTGGACTTTACAAGAAGTAATTGATGAAATAAAAATATCCAAAGAAGCAGATGTATATTTTTGCGATGCTGTTTTAAGTACATATCAGTTATTAAAATATCCTCTTGATATTGACTTTAACTTTTTTAAAAAAGCAATGATAAATCATCAAAATTGTCTTATAAAACGAGAACTTTTTAAAGATCGGTTATATGATGAAAACTATCGCATTTCGGCGGATTGGTATTTTTTTCTCAAAGAAAGTTTTGACAATAATATTATATTCCATCATATAAAAACAAATATAGCCATATACGACATGAATGGTATCAGTATTAATAATAAGAAGGAAGCGCGCGCTGAACGGAAAAGTATTTTTAAAAAAATGAATATCGGTGAAAGAAAATATTTATTATGGAATATTCTCAAAATGGGTAAATATTTATTGCCCTATGGTCTTTATAAATTAATTCAATTGCTTAAAAAATAATAATGTATAAAAAACATTGACTGGTCATGCAACAAAAAAGGATTGTTAAATAATATTTTTATGGATAGCTTCAATATTCCCATTCTCCTTCTTATATTCAACCGTCTTGACACAACAAAACAAGTTTTTGAAGTAATTCGTAAAGTTTCACCCAAAAGATTATACGTTGCCTCTGATGGCCCGCGTGATAGTCGCGCAGGTGAAGACGAAAAAGTAAAAGCAATTAGAGAGTATATTCTTAATTCAATAGATTGGGATTGCGAAGTAAAAACGCTTTTCCGCGAAAAAAATCTTGGGTGTGGAAGGGCGCCTTCTCAGGCAATCACTTGGTTTTTTGAAAACGAAGAAATGGGTATTATCCTTGAAGATGATTGTGTACCTGCGTTAAGTTTTTTTTCTTATTGTGAAGAATTGTTGAATAAGTACAAAGATGATACGCGTATTTATCATATCGCAGGAAATAATCCATTGATATGCACAAAAATACCATACAGCTATTATTTTTCACGAATACAGCAATGTTGGGGATGGGCAACATGGAGACGGGCATGGGAAAAATATAGTTTTTATATTAATGATCTGAATGATTTTATAAAACACAAAAAGATTAATGCCATATTTACCAGAAGTGTTGATAGATATTATTGGTTGCAAATGTTTAAGAATATGAAAAAAGAACAATATAGAAATGATATCTGGGATTCTCAGTGGACTTATGCTATACTTAATAATGATGGGATGTGCATTAATCCTGCGAAAAATCTTATAACCAATATTGGTTTTGGTATTGATGCAACACACACTATTGCAGCTGATTCTAATTTCAACAATCAACAACGATATGAAATATCAGATATTTTACATCCAGATAAAATTGCAATTGATAATAAAAATATTATTTTAATTAATAAATCTGCTTTTGGAATTAAATGGAATTATATTATAAAACAAATAATTCGCAAAGTTCTTGGGTTTATAAAAAAACTTGTTATAAAACAGATATAATTATTAAAGAAACAATGGATATGAAAATATTGATCATCAACACATACGATATTTCCGGTGGCGCTGCGCGAGCTGCATTTAGACTGCATGAAGCGTTATTACAGAATAACATTGATTCGCAAATGCTTGTTGCAGACAAAAGAAGCGATATAAGCTCTGTTATTACTCCATATCAAAGCAAATTTGAAAAATTATTTTGGAAACTATGTTTCTTTCGCGACCAATTGTCTGCTAAAAAACACAAAAAAACAGAAGGCAAAAAATTTGGTCCGCTTTCAGTAGCAAAAATAAAAAATAAAAAATTGGTCAAGGCTATAAATTCAATCAACCCTGATATTGTTCATTTGCACTGGATTTGTCATGGTTTTTTGGCAATAGAAGATATTGCAAGAATAAATGCTCCGATAGTATGGAGTTTGCACGATATGTGGGCTTTTACCGGTGGTTGCCACTATGTAGGTGGAGTTGATAAGGAGTGCGATAAATATACCAGAAGTTGCGGGAGCTGTGAGTTACTGGAAAGCAATAAAGCTAAAGATTTAAGTTTTAAGGTTTTACAGAGAAAAAAGAAAGCATATGCAAAAGTAAAATCAATGACCATTATAGGATTAAGCAAATGGCTGCAAAGTTGCACAAAAAGCAGTTCGTTATTTACAGATAAAAGAGTAATAAATCTGCCTAATCCAATAAATACCGGGCTTTTTAAGCCATTTGATATTCGAGCAGCGAGAAAGTTATTTAATTTACCGGAAGATAAAAAGCTGGTTTTATTTGGGGCAATGGATGCGACATCCACACCATATAAAGGTTTTACAGAATTAATTAAAGCATTAAATAAAATAAAAACTGAAAATGTTGAGTTTGTTGTTTTTGGATCAAGCGAACCAAAAAATCCGCCGAGTTTGCCTTGCAAAGTTCATTATTTGGGGCACTTGCACGATGATATAACTTTGGTTTTGTTATATAGCGCTTGTGATGTTATTATTGTTCCGAGCAAACGGGAAAACTTGTCGAACGTCATAATGGAGTCACTGTCTTGTGGAACACCTGTTGTATGTTTTGACATTGGCGGTAATTCGGATATGGTGACCCATAAAGTAAGCGGCTATCTGGCACAACCATTTGATACATCCGGCCTGGCAGAAGGTATTGATTGGGTGTTAAATAACGAAAACTGCGAAGAATTATCCAAAAACGCGCGGGAAAAAATTGTTAATGAATTTGATCACAGCATAGTTGTGAAAAAATATATTGATCTTTATAAAGAAGTTATTGCCTTAAATTTATAGAGTTTATTGGTTCAGATAAATATAGTGTATGAAGAATCAAAGATAAATTAGGAGTAAGAAAATGGATAAAAATAATCAGATAGCAGTAATGCTATTGGTAAATAGTAATGAAAATCAAGTTAATAGACTCATAAGACATTTATCAGAAGATTTTGATATTTATGTACACATTGATAAAAGAAGTTCCATAAAAATTAATGAATTAAAAAATGTATATGTTTATAAAGAATATAAAACATACCATAGCTCATGCAATCAAACCGTAGCAACCCTTTTTTTATTGGAAAAGGCTTTTTTAAAAGGCTATAACCGATATTTACTAATTTCCGGGCAAGATTTACCAATAAAATCAAATAAAGAAATAAAATCTTTTTTTGAAAATAATAATAAAGAATATATTGATATTAATAAAATACCGAGATCAGACGGTTGGCCGGATAATATGAATGGATTAACGAAATACAATTTTTATAAAATATATATTGGAAATAATTCCAATATAGCAAAAAAATTATATGAAGTTATTCAAACATGGTTTCGTAAATTTTCAAAAATAAAACCCAGAAAAATAGATTATGATTTTTATGGAGGATCAAATTGGACAAACTATACTCATACTTGTGTAAAAAAAATATTTGAATGGTTAGAAAATAATAAAAAATATATTGACCGTTTCAAATGGACAAATAGTTCTGATGAAATATTCTATCAAACAATAATTAATCAATTAGATGGAATATTTATTGAAAATGACTGTTTGAGATATATTGATTGGCAAACTGGCCCTGAATTTCCAAGGACATTAAGGGTAGAAGATTATGAAAAAGTAATAAATTCAAATTATTTATTTGCAAGAAAATTTGATGAAAAAGCAGATAATAGGATCATAGAAATGATATATAAGAAAATAGAAAATGAAAAATACTAAGATCATCCTATGCTCAGCTTATGGAAACCATAGCAATAGATTATTTCAAAGTATTCATTTTGAGGCATTTTGTAAAGAGCATAATGTAGATTTTACCAATCCTACGTTTTCAGACATGCGAAAATATTATTTTCCGAACAGCAGTACTAATTGGCGATTTAATTTTATATTGCAAAAATTTCCTGTAATATTCAAAATTATGAAAAAATTAAATTTAGTAAAAGTTGTTTCATTTGACAGTGAAAACCAAAATAACATTACAGAATTGCTTGCATTATTATCTTCCCAACCACGTCGTCTTTTTGTTAGTGGTTGGGCTTTTAGGGTCCATGAACTAACTAAAAAATATCAAAATTATTTTATTTCTAAATATTCTTTGAGGGAAGAATATTTTAAGAATAATATCTTATTAGATAAAATAAATAAATTAAAAGAAAGCGATAAAATAGTTGTTGGAGTTCACATCCGAAGGGGCGATTACAAATATTATATGGAAAGTAAATATTACTTTGATGATAATGTTTATATAAAATATATGGAAAAAATAAAAAAAGAAATAGACGTAAAGTATAATAAGAAATATGGGTTTATTATATTTTCAAATGAAAATCTATCAATTTCTGAAAATGAATATACTTTCATATCAAATAATGAGTGGTATGTTGATCATATGCTGATGAGTAAATGTGATTTTCTGCTAGGTCCTCCAAGCACATTTACAATGTGGGCAAGTTATATTGGTAAAGTAAAATATTTTCATATTGAAAATGATAATGGCAATATTGATTTAGATAGTTTTACATATTGTATAGGATAGAGGATTAGATTCATGATGGAGTTACCGAATGTTACTCTTGCTGCATTAAGCAGTGTTAAAATATGGGAAACAATACAAGCAATAAAATACAGTGCTAAAAAAATAAAATTTGGCGACTGTGTTTTTATATCACATAAAAAGCCTTTTTGGTTACCTCAATATATAAGGTTTGAGCAGACAACTGAACTAAAAAATATTGATGCTTTTAATTATAAGATGTTATTTGAATTATATAAATATATTAAAACCGACTTTGTATTATTGGTCCATTACGATGGTTTTGTAGTTAATCCTGATATGTGGCGTTCAGAGTTTCTTGACTATGACTACATTGGGTCTCCGTGGGCAGATAATTTTCAAAAGGATATTTACGGCAATACGATCAGGGTTGGTAATGGTGTTTCAATACGGTCGAAGAAGTTACTTGAATTGCCGGCAAAATTTAATATGCAATTTAATTTTGGAGAAGGATTCGCAAATCACGAAGATACTTTTATATGTTGTAGATACAGACATTTCTTTCTTCAACATGGTATAAAATACGCGCCATTGGAAGTAGCAAAATATTTCGGACATGAAGCTATGATACCGGAAATTGAAGGCATAAAACCCTTTCTTTTTCACCAATGGAATGGGAGCAATAGATATTACAAAAAATTTGGTGGAAAAGTATTGGAGCTTATAAGACGGTTTGAAAGACGTGTAAAACAAGGTGGAACGATAAGTGCAATAGGGTATTATTTTAATAAATACATTAAAAAGAAAAAAAATACTGATGAAGCAAAATGAAAAGAATAATTCTTGTTGTATAGCAAAGGAAAAACATCCAGGAATATTGAATGAATTATTATATAGATAGATCATTGTATGCGATAAGAAAAGTGTGCATAGCAGTAACCCGGAAAAAAAATTTTTTTATAAAAGTTGATTCCAGTGCAATAGAAGGACAACAAGCAAGTGACTTGATATACGATGCTTTGTCAAAAGATAAACCTTGTATGGTATGTCGCTTTGGCTCCGGGGAATTAACAACAGTATTGACTTATTTAACTATACGCGATAAATCAAAAAAATATTGCTCGAAAATTTTTGATTTTTTGTTGGGAAAAATGCCCCCGCCGTTTTGGTCTTTTCGGATTAAAAATAATCTTTGCAATAATGCAGGTTTTTTTTCTGTCGATGAAGTTTTGTCCGAGCAGCATCTGGAAAAATTTTGTGAATTATATCTTGACTGTATGCAAAATGTGGACATATTAGGCAGTTGGGTTTCTTATGAAGAACAAGTAAAAGAGAGAATGCCAAATACAAAATATGTTCCCTTAGGTCTGCTTGAACCGTATAACCATACACTTCCCTGGTCGAGAGTATTAAAAGGAAAAAAAGTATTAGTTATCCATCCCTTTTCTGACACTATCGAAGAACAATATAAAAAAAGAGAAAAACTTTTTAAAAATCCGGATGTATTGCCGGAATTTAAATTGGAAACAATAAAAGCAGTACAATCTATAGCAGGAAATATTCCGGAAGGATATTCAAATTGGTTTGAAGCTCTTGATGGTATGAAGAAACAAATTTCTCAAAAAGATTTTGATATTGCTCTTATTGGTTGTGGAGCGTATGGCTTCCCATTGGCATCTTATGTAAAAGATATTGGGAAAAAAGCTGTGCATTTTGGCGGTGCATTACAAATTCTTTTTGGGATAAAGGGAAGACGTTGGGAATTAGAATATGAGTACGATAAAGTATTTTATAATGACTTTTGGGTTTATCCGTCCGAAGCAGATAAGCCACAAAATTATAAAAAAATAGAAAGTGGCTGTTATTGGTAGAATTTTTGTTTTAGCACAAAGGAGACTTGAAATGCCAATACCTAAAAAAATACACTATTGTTGGCTAAGCGGCGAAAGAATGCCTAAAGAAATACTTTCTTCTATTAAGTCATGGGAGAAAGCAATGCCGGATTATGAACTTGTTTTATGGGATAAAAACAGATTTGATATAAACTCTGTTCCATGGGTCGCGCAAGCCTGTAGCAAAAAAAAATGGGCGTTAGCTTCTGATTATATACGGGCATATGCAGTTTATAATGAAGGTGGTATTTATTTAGATTCAGATGTTTATGTAATTAAACCTATGGATGATTTATTGAACTATGATTTTTTTTCCTGCTTTGAATGGAGTAATTCAACAAAAATATTTAAAGATGTTTATAATTCTGATTTGGATAACATACAAATTGTCGGTAGCATTCAAATTGAGCCTGCCATATTTGGCGGAATAAAAGGGCTTCCTTTTCTAAAAGATTGCATGGATTGGTATGAAAATCATGATTTTATTTTACCCGATGGCAGCTTATATTATCAAAGAGCATTTGCTCCTCATATATACTCGGCAATATTACAGAAATATGGTTTTCGCTATATTGAAGAGGAGCAAAAATTAAATAACAATATGATAATATTTGGACATGGGGATAAATTTATTTCTCCTTCTCATAATAGTATCATTGATAACATTAATCCCGATATTTACGCTGTACATTGGCACGCTGCTGCATGGATATTTAATCATAATCCTGTAAAAAAAATGTTGAATAAAATAAAGCAAAGTGATTGGATTAGAAAACTGTTTGGCAAAACCCCAGGTTACTCTGATTACAACAAAAAAAAGATTATGAATTTTTTTGACTCGCAAAAAAGGAAGTAACGTTATGATATTCGATAAGCCAACAATAGCGATTATTGTTCCTTGCTATAATGAAGAGGAAGTTTTGCCTGAAACCGCAAAAAGATTATCCAACAAAATACAGCAACTAATCAATGGACAGATTATTACTGAAAAATCTAAAATTGTTTTTGTTGATGATGGTTCAAGTGATAAAACCTGGAGTTTGATTGAAAAATTTCATATTGAAACCCCATTGGTGTTCAGTGGCATAAAACTATCTGGAAACAGGGGACATCAAAATGCTCTTTTATGCGGATTGCTTACGACTAAAAATCGCTTTGATGCAACAATTTCAATTGATGCTGATCTTCAGGATGACATTGACGTTATAGATAGAATGATAGAAAAATACCGGGCAGGGTATGAAATTGTGTATGGTGTCCGTTCAAATAGAAAAGCTGACAGTTTTTTTAAACGGTCAACAGCACAGGGTTTTTACAGGATTATGCGCTTTTTGGGTGTGAATGTTGTATATAATCATGCTGATTTTCGTCTTATGGGAAAAAATGCAATTTTAGCGCTTGCGGAATATGGTGAAGTTAATCTCTTTTTGCGTGGTATTATTCCTCTCCTCGGATTTAAAACATGCACTGAATATTACACGCGGACCGAGCGTTTTGCGGGAACAACAAAATATCCATTGAGGAAAATGCTTAAATTTGCTATGGAAGGCATTACCTCATTTTCCATAAAGCCAATACGGATGATAACTTTGCTTGGTGTTTTACTATTCATGGCTAGTATCGGAATGATTGCATATTTCTTTGTAAGATATTTTACAGGCCATACGATAAGCGGCTGGGCAAGTATTGTCTGTTCACTATGGGGAATAGGTGGCCTAATTCTTTTTTCAATTGGCATTGTTGGGGAGTATATTGGAAAAATATATCTTGAGACAAAACATCGTCCCAGGTTTCATGTAGAGCAGTTTTTGCTGAAAAAGGATAAAGCATGATTAAAAATAGAATAACGAATGTAATTAAACCCATGCCACCTGCCATGATGAAGGACGTAACGTGTTATTATTAAAAAAAGTATTGAGAAAAATTCGAAATGTTTTTTTATTAATACCTGGGTTTATTTCGTTCCTGCGGGAAAAAAAGATAATATTTATGATAAATGGCGGTTTAGGCAGCCAGATGTGGCAATATGCTGTTGGACAGGCAATAGAGAAAAAAAGCAGAGTGCCTGTTTATTATGATACAGAATTTTATAAACATTGGGGAAAAGATTGTTCCGGGCAGTTTAATAGAAACTGGGAACTGGATAGCGTGTTTTCAACAATAACAGTAAAAAAAGCAAGCGCTTGTGAAGTTTCTTTTTACAAAATGTTTCTTGGCAAAAGATATAGCACTAATCGCACAGTAACTACTTTTATCGAAGAAATTTTATTATCAAAACAGCCGCGTTATCTTGGCGAGTATTATAATCATATACAGTATGTTGACTTTATTGAGAAAGCGCTGCGTGATCAGTTTATTTTTGATACAATGAATTTTTCCAAAGATACTGTAGAAATGGCAAAAACCATAAAAAATACACCCTGCGCAGTTGCAGTACAGGTAAGGCGCGGTGATTTTGTTACTGTTGGCACAGATAAATTAAGTCCTTCTGAATACTTTTACAAAGCAATAGATAAAATAAAAAATTGTATGATTGAGCAAAATTCAGGGAAAATAGTTTTTTTTATATTTTCCAATGATATTCAATTCTGCCAAAATGTACTTTTTTCTGCGAGAAAAGAGAGCTTTGTTTTTGTTGATATAAATGACAACGACAATGGCGCGCAGGATATGTATCTAATGTCTTTGTGCAACCATTTTATATTATCGGCACATTCGGTTTTTGGGTGGTGGGGAGCATTTTTATCTTCTGCTGATAGCAGTAAAATAGTAATTATGCCAGTATCAGAAGAAAAAAGCGGAATGTTTTTGCAAGGCTGGACAGGAGTGTGAGCGCTTCAGAAAAGTTGCTCAAAGGAAAATAAATGCCAAAGCTCTCGATAATAACAGTCAATCTCAACAATAAATCAGGACTTATAGATACAGCAAAAAGCGTTATCGCGCAAACTTGGGGTAATTACGAATGGATAATTATCGACGGTGGCTCAATTGACGGAAGTGTGGAAGTAATAAAAGAATATGCCAACAAAACCAACAAACTTGTTTATTGGTGCAGTGAACCAGATGGCGGAATTTATCAAGGCATGAACAAGGGGATTGAGAAGGCGAGCGGAGAATATTGCTGGTTTCTCAATTCTGGTGATTCTGTTCATAAAAGCACAACATTGGAAGAAGTATTTGCGAGTGAGTTTGATGAGGATATTTTGTATGGCGATATTGTGTTCAAAAAAGAAACAGGACATTATATTACTAAAAAAACCAATTATAAATTGTCTCCTTCCAAGTTAGCTTACGGCAATCTGCCGCATCAAAGTATATTTACCAAAACAAAAATTTTGAAAGCTAAAAACGGATACTCAACGGACTTCAAAATAATTTCGGACTGGCTGTTTTTAGTAAAAGTGATATGCAAAGAAAAAGCATCTTACAAACATATTCCAATAGTATTTGCGACAGGTCTTTTAGATGGAGCAACATCATTAAATCCAAAAAAGCATAAAAAAGAACGGAATATGGCGTTAAAAGAAGTGTTCTCAAAAAAACAACGCTTTTTTTATTTTTTTTCCATCCCGTCACTCAGAAATAAAATCAGAAAAATATTGGTACTGTTTGGAAGAAGTTAGAAAAGAAGTAGCTTGCCTCAAAAGGAAATAAATATGGAAAAAAATATACTGCTTTCGATTATAGTCCCATGCTATAATTCCGGAGCGTTTTTGGAAAAAACTTTATCTATGTTAGTTTCGCAAGGGCTTGACAGTGTTGAGGTTGTAGTTGTAAATGACGGCTCTGCAGATAACACAAAAGAGATAGCAGATTCTTTTGCCGAAAAATATTCGCAGTTTAAAATTTTAACCCATTGTGAAAACGGAATTTGGCTGAGCAAGGAAAGCAAGTCAGCTCCAGGTCCAATCAGGAATCGTGGAATGAGCGCTGCTCGCAATACAGGGCTGCAATCAGCCAAAGGAAAATATATCTATTTTTTTGATTCTGATGATGCGCTAGCAGACGGCACATTGGATTTTTTCAGAAAAATGATTTCTGTCAACCCAAACATAGATGGTTTTGCGTTTGGGTATGAGGTGGTTGTTGATGGATTAAGAAAAAAGATATACACAAGTAAAGATACGAAAGATTTAGGATTGCAAGATAATATTTTTGGTAAATATTTATCCAAAAAATTGCAATGCAATATTTGCAGTGTGATTTTCTCTGCATCATATTTGCTGAACCATAATATACCATTTTTTAAAGAAAAAATATCTGGGGAAGATATTTCTTTTTTGCTTCCAGCGATTGCATTTGCAAAGTCGATGTATTATGACAATAGAATATGTTTTCGTTACCAAATAAGAGGCGACTCAATAATGCAGGGATACAAGAAATATGGAACACTTCACTCTACCGCTGTTTTGACAGTGAAAAAAACAATAGAAGGGTTAATTCCTCAAAAAATTGATTATGAGAGAAACTTGAATTTCTTTATGGCAGTGTATTATGTATATAATCTTAAGCTGTACTTAACATCCAAACTGCCAGCAGGAGAAGCTGCTGCCCCGGTAAACAATGTTTTTATTGAAAACAAATATTTGCTTAACAAAAAAATGTCAGGCAAATTTTCGTTAAAATGTATTGTCTTTTGTGTAAGAATATTTCCATTGAAACTATTGTTTAAGATTTTTGGAAAATTTGATGCTAGTCAAAAATGAGTCAGGAAGATAATATGAGCAGCTTGCTTTTTTCAACGAAAAAAATGCTTAAAAAAAATCCTGTGTTCTCAAAAATCGCACGAAGTTTGATTACTTTTTTCCGACGCAGATCAGAGCGCAAAGTATATGCTTACATAAGGAAAAATTACACACAACTTCTTGAAAAATATAATAACGTGACAGATTTTCCGGCAAAACCCGAATCGAAGTTATGCGAAGAGAGCGCATATCCTGTTTGGGTTTTTTGGTTTCAGGGAGAAGAGAATATGCCGGAAATAATAAAAATGTGCTATAGCTCGCTATTGAAAAATGCTGACGGACACAAAGTAAATCTGATTACTGCAAATAACTGCTCTGAATTTATTGATATCCCAGAGTATATTTCTGAGTATCACAGAAAAGGAGTAATAACGCATACTCATTTTAGTGATATTTTGCGCATGAGTTTACTTTCAAAATACGGAGGCTTATGGCTGGATGCCTCTATTTACATTTCAAAAAAACTTCCACCTTTTGATGGGATTCAGTTTTGGACAGGCAAATGGACTAATGGTTGTGAATATTCAAAAAAAACAAGGTGGACAGGTTTTTTATTATATTGTTTGCAAAATAGCCCCTTTGCAGGTTTTGTAAAAGAAGGTCTTTATAAATATTGGAATGAAAACAATAAACTTGCTACATATCTTATTATTGATGTTTTTATTACTCTTGCTTACGAAAAAATAAATGTTGTCAAAAATTTAATGGATAACGTGCCAGCAACTCAGCGCGGAGTGTTTGACTTATATTCAATGTTGAATTCAGAATATGACAAAGAAGAGTATGAGTCTCTTTGCAAAGAGATATGTTTTCATAAATTAACTTACAAAGAGGATTTTATGGAATACACAAAAGAAGGGAAACTCACTTTTTACGGTCATTTAATGCAGGAGTGGATGACCGGGAGATCTAAATGAAAAATCCGATGTTTTCGATAATTACACCAATGTATAAAGGCGCTGCGTTGATTGGAGCAACGCTTGATTCTGTAATTGCTCAAACCGAAAATGACTGGGAAATGATAATAGTCGACGATTGCTCTCCAGATAACGGAGAAGGCGTTGCTGTTGTTGAAGAATATATTAAAAAAGATGCCCGGATTATTCTTATTAAGTCACCGAAAAATCGTGGAAGTTCTGGGGCAAGAAATCTCGCTATGGAGAATGCTTCTGGCCGATATTTTGCTTTTTTGGATTCAGATGATCTTTGGGATAAAGATTATCTTGAAAAAATGAGAAAGCATATTGAAGAAAATAAAGACGAAGCTGTGGCGATTTATTTTTGCGGATACCGCCGTAAAGACAGTAAGTGCGAAAAAGATCTATTGCCCCCTTATAAAAGCGCAGGAAAAAAGAGTTTTAAAAAAATGCTTTTTCACTGCCCGATTTTCCCGTCTGCCACTATTTTGGACACGCAAAAACTCAAGAAAAAGGTTCGCTTCCGTGAAGAATTAAGAAATTTGCGGGACGATTATGTTTTTTGGCTTGATATCATGGCACAAGGCTTAATTGCGCAAGGGTATGATGATATTTTGGCAGACTATCGCATGCGGGACGATTCTCTTACTGCCTCAAAAAAGAAAATGATTTATCCTCAGTGGAATATCTACAGGAATGTTCTTAAACTTAACTTTTTCAAAAGCAGTTTTTATTTACTTTCATGGGCAATCAATGGTGTTTTCAAATATCGGAGAGTAAAATAAAGTACGCCCTCTTTTTAAAAATACAAAAACATTATAGTATCTATCCATGCTCATTTTAAAATTGGCAAGCAGAAATCTATTAAGACATACACGAAAAACACTTCTTTTGGGAATGATAATTATGCTGGGAACAGCAATGCTTTTTTTTGTAAATGCTGTTTTTGAAAGTACAAATAAAGGGCTGGAAAGCTCTTTTATAAGAAGCTTGACAGGGAATGCTGTTTTAGCTGCAAATACTCCAGTTATTTATGGTTTGTTTGGAAATGAGACTCCCATTATAAGCGCTTATGAAGTTATTCCTGCTATCAGGGGCTATTCATCTATGGTAGAAGTTTTTTCTTCTATTGAACATGTGTCAGAATGGACACCCATAGTATCTGCTGCTGGATTTGTGGAAATAGATGGCAATAGGACAGCTGCTATTTTATTTGGCGTTGACTACAAAACTTATTTTTCTGTTTGCCAGGATATAATTATAGAGAAAGGGTGTGTTTCATCATTGAAAGAAGAAGGAGTTTTTCTTAATAGAAAAATTGCCTCTATTATAGAAGAGAGGATTGGACGTACTCTTGAAATCGGAGACCCTCTTCAATTAACGATGTTTTCGGGTGGATCTTTTAGAATAGCAAGAGGCTTTCTTGCGGGAATTCACAGTTATGTCGGAACAACGCAAGTTCTTGATCGCATTGTTTTAGCTGATCCCAATTCTGTAAGGCGTATTGCAAATTACACAATGGGATATGTTTTTGATACAACTGAAACAGAAAGCCAAGGCACAGAAGATTTTTTTGATTTGGCAGACCTTTTTTTATTTGCCGAAGATGTAACTATAGAAGCAGAAGAAGGTTTAACTATTGACAGAGTTGAAGAGCTGTTAGCGCAGACAGATGAAACTCAGGCAATGGTAATGCCTAATCTTGCTGCATGGAGTTTTGTTCTTTTTAGAACAGATGGAAACTCAAGACGTCTTATAAATTCGCTTGAAAGAGAAGCAAAGAACCGTGACTGGGATGTAAGAGTATTAAATTGGCGCCAGGCTGCCGGGTTAAGCGCGCAGACTGTTTTTGCGCTTCAATATGCATTTTATATAGGGATGATATTTATTGCAGCAGGGGCAATTCTTGTAATTATGAATGCTCTCGTAATATCTGTGCTCGAGAGAAGTTCCGAGATAGGGACAATGCGCGGCATAGGTGCGGGAAAAACTTTTATAAGAAAACTATTTATTGCTGAATCAATGTTACTTACACTAACAGCTTCGATTTTAGGTATTTTGTTGGGAATAATAATTTGCCTTGTTGTATCTGTAAAAGGTATAACTGTTGAGAATGAATTATTTGTTAATTTATTTGGGGGAAATATAATAGAACCATCTATAGCTCTATTTGGTGTATTTATTAATATTGCTATGGCATTTATTATTGCTTCTTTAGCGTGGATTTATCCAGTTTCTATTGCTATGCACATTAATCCCGCTTCTGTTATGGGAAAAGAATAGTTTTATGACAATTATGTATCTTGCTTTGCGAAATTTATTTATGCGCCGAAAAAGATATGCGCTTATGGCTATTGCTATACTTTTAGGATTCAGTTTAATTACAGTATTATCCAGTATGGCTTTTGGCACTCTTGAAACAATTAAGACAAAAGCAGCCCGGTATTTTTCAGGGCATATTGCAGTAATTGGTTTTGACGGGCCGGATTTTGCTATAAGTAACCCAGATGAAATAATTGAAAAACTAAAAAAAGCAAGATTCCCATTGAAAGCAATAGCAAAAAGAAGTGTTTATTATGATGGTGGAGCCAGAATATTTTTTAGTGGCAACTCTATTTCGCAGAGAAGGGCTATTGGGATAGATTTTGAAGCAGAAAGAGAATTGTTTAAAAGTTTATCCTTTTTGGAAGGAAGCTATGATTCAATGCTTGGTGATAATGGCAGGGGGGGAATTTTAATAAGCAGAGTAGCTGCTGAAATTCTTGGAGCAAGGGTTGGCGATGATGTTATATTTTATATGCCTACAAAAGAAGGCCAACATAATACAGCAATAATGATTGTGCGGGGAATTTTTAATGAGACAAGCATTTTTGGATATACATCATATATGAGGATAGATGACTTAAATATGCTTCATAACAAAAAAGAAGATGCTGTTACAGATATTGCTTTGCATATAAAAGAAGGGGTTAATTTTGAAAGGCTTGCTGAAAGGATCAGGGTGACTTTAGGAAAAAGTTTTACTGTTTCTCCAAGAATTAATACTAACCAGGATTTTAGTAATATAAGTGCATCACACCCGACAATAGAAACTTTAGGAGTTATTCCTGTTGATGCGCAGCTTTCAGAAATAAGAGATGTTCTTAATGCTTTTCTTATAGGCACATATTTTATTTTAGCAATTTTTATTGTTATTGTTATGATTGGGATTTTAAATACATATAGGGTTCTTGTACATGAAAGAACAAGAGAAATAGGGACTATGAGAGCTATGGGAATGCAAAAGTCACAAGTCAAGCTTCTTTTTTTGATTGAAGCTGCAGCGCTCTCTCTTATTTCTTCTTTTTTCGGTTTTTTATTAGGAGTTATTAGTCTTAATGTTATTGTCAAATTTGTAGATTTAAGCGCCTTGTTTTTTGCAGGGTTATTTACTGAAAACGGGAAACTTAGTTTTTTTATTGACCCAAAAATGGTTTTGTATAACACCATTTTTATGCTTTTTGCAGTGCTTCTTGCTGCATGGGGACCTGCTACAAAAGCTTCAAATTTGCCGCCAGTTCAGGCGCTTGGAAAGGGGATATAATGTATAATAGAGAAAAAAAAATTAGCCTTTTACTTACTTTTGCTATAATTTTTTTATCATTTCCACTATTGGTTTTTGCAACGCCTAACAGTGAACATATGAATTTACTAAGAAAAGTAGATTACTTGGTAAATTTTACGGAACACGACCTTTCTGCAGAATATACAATACAGAGAAGAGACCCGGGCGGCGCTGTCTCAACCACAGTAGCAACTATGTTCAGGCGTGACAGAACAGATCAATTTCTTATTTTAATTTTGGAACCCCTGAGTGATAGGGGCAAAGGGTATTTAAAGCAAGGAGATAACTTGTGGCTATATGATCCTGTAAGCAGAAGTTTTACGTTCACAAGCGCAAGAGAAAGGTTTCAAAATTCCAGCGCCCGTAATTCTGACTTTAACAGATCAAGTTATTCCGAAGATTATACTGTTGTCTCTGCAAGAAGCGAGAGGCTTGGCACATTTAATTGTACAGTTTTGGATCTTCAAGCAGTGAACACCAGAGTTTCTTTTCCAAGAGTACGTCTTTGGGTATGTGAAAATAATCTTGTCAGACAGATACAGGACTTCAGCCTTTCCGGGCAACTTATGAGGACAACGGCTATTCCTACTTATCAAAGGGTAGGGGATAAATGGCTCCCTGTAACTATGGTTATACTTGACCACCTTGTTTTTCAAAATATAGGGGGCAGAAGAGAATATGAACGGACAACAATAACAATAAGAGACCCATCCTTGCAAACTCTTCCGAATTCGGTTTATACTAAAGAATATCTTGAAAGGGTAAACGAAAGAAGAAGGTAAGTGATTGGCAACAAAAGTTTTTCAAAAACAAATAGCAGCTAGAAGATTTTTTCGAAAAATTTTTGTTGTGCTTTTTTGTTTGACATCCTCTTTTGGCACAGCAGAGGAAAGAGGGTTTTTTGATGATTTATTTTATGATCCACCAGAAGATATTATTGTCCCGGATACAGGTATAGAGCATAGAAGACAATTTGAAGAAAGAGATGGAATTATATTAAGAAAAAGCTTTAATTCAACCGCAGCTGCTTCTGCAGGCTGGACAGGCTTTCCACAACTCAATAACTTATCGGAAGGATTTGACGTTATACCTGGCGCAGTTGCCGAAGCAAGGCTCTCTTTTATAGCACGCCCCAGCCCGATTTTTAGCATGGGCGGAAGTGTTTTTACAGAAGTTGATCATCATAGCGTAGTTCCTGACTGGACAGATATTGCTATAGATGAACTTTATGCCGATTATATATGGAATGACAAGGCTTTTTTTAGGATGGGGAAATTTCCAATGGCATGGGGTAATGGTCGCATTTTTGGTCCCGGGAATCTGATGATTCAAAGCGAAAAAGGGCTGACTTTCAGAGCCACCTTACCTACTGTTATGGATGGTGTTACAATTGCTGCTCTTGCCAATGACCATTATAGCGCAGCACCCGGCACCCCTTTTCTTATTAAGCGAGATACAGTCGGAGCAGTTCTTCTTGAAAAAGTTTTTGGAAGTGTTCACTTCGCGCTTGGTGGCAGATCTCATCGTGATCTGACTAATACTACGGCGGCGCTTGCTGCCTTTAAAACAGTAGTTCTAAGAACAGATGTTTTTACAGATTTGGTGCTTCACCATGATAACGAAGAAGGTTTTTATTTTCGGACAGTTGCCGGATTTTTTCGGGAATGGGAAAAATTGCAAATGTACGGCGAATATTATTTTGATGGGTTGATGGAAGAGAACAAAGGACATAATCTGGGTTTTGCAATAGGATATAAAAATATATTTTCAGGTCCTGTTGATGTTGGCGTTGAATGGCGCCATGCATTTGTTGATAATTCAGGAAGGGTTTTCCCGGCAATCACTTTTTCTCCGTGGCCACTTATAAGAATTAATTTTGGTATTCCCATCCTTTATGGAGATGATGCTACAAGAAGTCTTCTTGTAGATAGAGATGAGGATGATAAAGAAAGTATTACTTATCATCTGCCTTCAAATCGGGGAATTTCTTTTCTGTTTTCGATTGGATTATCTTATTCTTTCTAAGTGTTAAAAGTGTAAAAAACATTATGCTTTTTGCCTGAAATTTTCAACAATAACGCCGTCTTTAAGTTTTATTATATGGTCGGCAATAGAGAAAATATTTTGGTCATGAGTTGAAAAAATAAAGGTAGTATTTAGTTCTTTATTTATATGTTTCATGAGTTCTATTATTTCTTCACCTGTTTTGCTGTCAAGATTGGCTGTTGGCTCATCTGCAAGCACTATTTGAGGTTTTGTTACAAGCGCCCTTGCAATTGCAACGCGCTGTCGTTGCCCTCCGGACAATTCATTAGGTTTATGTGTTTTCCATTTTAAAAGCCCTACAGATGATATTAAATAGTCTATGTGTTCTGCCTGTATGGTTTTTTCGGTTTTTGACAATTTACTCTTGCCTATTAACAGGGGAAACTCAATATTTTCATATACATTCAAAACAGGAAGAAGATTGAATGATTGAAAAATAAACCCAATTGTTGAATGTCTAAGTTCTGTTATTTTTGTATCTGATAAATTTTTTGTTTCAGTGCCATTTATTTTTACAATACCTTCTGTTGGAATATCTATACACCCAATCAGATTTAATATTGTAGATTTTCCAGAGCCGGAAGGGCCAACTATTGAGATAAAATCCCCTTTTTCTATTTCAAAAGAGATTTCTTTTAAAGCAATTACTTCTGTCTTCCCCAGGGGATAAATTTTTTTTACATTTTCCAAAGTAACAATTGCCATCACACCTCCATCCCGTAGTTGATGAATAAATTATAACAAAATTTGTTATCCAGAAGCAAGTCACCTGCCCGCAGAAGGGGATTAAGGGGCTTTCATATGACTAATATTTATGATATTTTACAGGGTATTGTTAAAAATTATAAAAGAGATTTGAGGAATGTATAATATATTTCTATCTGTCAAAAATATTTGTAAAAAAACAATAGAAAGAGAGCAAAATATTATTGTGCTTTTTCTGGTCGTACTTATTTTTTCACTTCAAGTATGGTGGATAGCTAATTGGCCTCTTACTTTTAAGTATATTATGGCTATAGCTTTTTCTCTTTCCGTATTATCTTCTATTTTTTCTTTATTTAAATTCAAAGTTTCAAAGAGCACAGCCATATTAATTTTAATATGGCTTTTATCTTTACCTGTTTTTTACATATTTTTAAAATACAGAAATCATAACCCATATATCTCAAATGAAAACATAAAATTACTAACAGTATTTTTGTTAAATATTATTATGCTTTTTCCTTTTTTTCCCAGAAATAAAAAAACAAATAAAGATATTGCTGCACCAAACAGAAATATGGCATTTTTGATTATTTTTACTTTTTTATTTTTTTTATTATTTTATCAGCCCCTTGTTTATTATCTTTCTGCACCAACAGATATAGGCATATCGTTAAACTCTCTTTTACTGATACTAACCATTGCTTTTATAATACCATTTATTATTTTGCTTACATTATTTTTTATTTTACAAGATAAGGGAAAAGTTTTATTTATCAGGATTATTCTGCTGTTGCTAATAAGCGCTTTTGTATTTAGCATGATATTAAGAATAAATACCGGCATGCTGGATGCAGTAACGTTTCAAAATGAGCAGGCATTATTTAATATGCCGTTGATAAAGTATTTATTGGACTGTTTTATAATAGCAGGTCTATGGATTTTTACAGGGTATTTGCTTGGAAAAAAAATAAATATAGTAAAATTATCTTGCCCTGTATTTATAGCAATAATGTTGTTTACAATAGGGGAAAGAGTAATTAGGGCAGATCATAAAGCCTTAACAGTTAGAAAAAGCGTAAGCGCTGAGCTGCCAGATTCAGCATTCAGCAGCCATGAGTTTTCTCTGGATGGGAAGAATATCATATTTATGATAGCAGATATGTTTAATGGTAATTATTTTGGAAGAATACTTAATGAAAATGAAAAGTATTCAGAGATATTTTCAGGTTTTACATACTACCCTGATTGCCTTGCTATTTCATATATCACAGCATCTTCTTTCCCCGGGATATTTCGCGGCCATGATTATATTCCTGTGAGATTAAATAATAATGGCAAGACAGGTATTGAAGAAATAAGAGAAGCTGCATCTGCTTTTTTCTCAAATATTTATAATGCTGGCTATCAAATGACAGTGACAGATCCTCTGTATTTCTCTGCTGCTGAAACATGGGGCGCTTCAATAGAGTATTCAAGAAGGTATATAAATTACTGGAAAATGAAGCGGGGGTATGACGATGAAAGAGAATCAAACAGAGCAGCAATATTATTTATGCTTTCAATCTTCAATTCAGCGCCCTCTCACTGGAAATACATCATATATGACAACTCTGCCTGGATAATACTCAGAAGGTCAGCTTTGCTAAGACACTTAAGAAATAATGCAATATCTCAACTTGCCTATATTGATTTGCTTCCTGTAATATCATCGACAAACGGTAGCAGAAATAGATTTTTTTATATTCACAACGAACTTCCCCATAGCCCTTTTGGTATAGATTCAAGTGGAAATCCTGTAAGATATGAATTTCCTGATAATAACAATATTAGCAACTTAAATTCTCCCAGAGCAGCCTATTATTCTGCAAGAAAGTTTATAAATGTGATGGCAAACTGGCTTAACTGGATGAAGGAAAATAATGTATATGATAATACAATGATTATGATTTTTTCTGATCATGGTAACAGTTCAAATGATAATGATATAATATTGCCGGAAGAATTAAATAACTCCAGAGTTATTAATGATATTTCTCGTGCGCAGGCATTAATGCTTGTAAAAGGTTTTGGCGCTACTGGCGCATTAAGGGTTAGCCCAGCCAGGTTAAGTTCTGCTGATATTCCTGCAATATTAACAACAGAGACTAATATACATTTCTCTTCTGATAAAGATCCCCGTCAAATAACAGAAGAAAGAGATCGTATTTATAGTAGTCTTGATGATACGTGGAACAATTTTTTAAACAGAGATAATACAAGGTATAGATCTTATCGAGTAAGTGGGTCAATGTTTGATCCTGACTCATGGAGTATTTTTAGATGATTAAATATACTTATGTACAGACTGGCTTTGGAGCGAAATTCGTTGAAAAAGCAGGATTTGCATACTTTGCTGTAGGCAGAAAGTGAGGAGCAGCTTTGAACTATAATAGATGTGCAGTAAATGGAGTATTTGACCTTTTTCATGTTGGGCATGTAAGGCTTTTAAAAAGAGCAAAAGAGATGTTTAAAGAAGTTATTGTTACTTTAGACTCCGATGAGCTTACTGAAGAAGAAAAGAGAAGGCCTATTTTTAAGCAGAATGAACGAGTTGAAATATTAAAAGCTTGCCGCTATGTTGATGATGTTGTTGTTGTTGACAGATCCTATGGTCCGCATGCATTTGACCCTGTAAAAGTAGATGAATTTATGGAACAATATAATATAGATGCAGTTTTTGTTGCTGCCGATGATGATGAGTATGTGAAATACTGGTTTGGTTACCTTTATAACCAGGGAAAAGTTGTTATTGTTCCAAGGACAAAAGAAATATCTACTACTCATGTTATTAAAGTAGTTAACGGAGAAATCGTAAAAGAGATCGATTGAATGGAGGAAAAAAGAATTGTTAATAGCAGAATTTAAACGCCTTATTAAGCAGATTTTAAAATTTTTTCTGCCAGTTAAATTATGGACAAGACTGCGACAAATTTACGTTAATCATAAAAAGCGTCAAATTTTTAGTTTAATCCCAAGACTGAAGCCGCTTGAGATAAAAAATTCTCCCCAATATATTGTTTCCCTGACTTCTTGCGGAAACCGGCTTACAGATACTGCTCCCTTTGCGATTATTACGCTTCTTAATCAAAGAGTTAAACCCGACAGAATTATTTTGTGGGTTGCAAATGAAGACAAGACAAATATTCCGCAAGGCATGGAAAAATTGACCGAAAAGGGGCTGGAAATCCGCTTCTGCGAAGATATAAAAGCACATAAAAAATTGATTCCCGCGCTTGAAAATTTTCCGGAAGATTACATAGTTATTGCCGATGATAATGTTTATTATACGAAAACCTGGTTTGAATTATTGATGGCAGAACATAAGAAAAATCCAAAAAAAATTATTTGCCACCGGGCTCATGGAATAAGAGTTGATGAAAATCATAATTTGCTTCCATACACACAGTGGGGTTTTGATATTGAACCGAGTATGGTTTATGAACATACTTTTGTGTCACAAGGGGGGTACCACACGTCGGAAAGCGTGTTTCCGGCAGGTGCTGGTGGAATTTTATACCCTCCGAAATGTTTTTGCAAAGATATTGCAAGCAAAGAATTGTTTATGAATCTTGCTCCGCATACCACTGATATTTGGTTTTGGGCAATGACAGTGATAAACAAGGAATATTTTGGAGAAGAGCCCCCATATATTGTTGTTGAAAACAAGTCTTCATGGAATTTGCAGAATATTGAACCTGAGCAAATACCGAGTGAAAATGACAGACAGATTAAAGCAGTGATTGAGCAGTATCCACAGATTAAAGAGGTGTTGAAAAAAATTGGAAAAATAATCGTGAAAACCAATATGCAGGTCAGGAGGTAATGTAGAATAAAATGAAGTTATTTTTGACTATCTTTTTTTTATTAATTATGTGTTTTCCTGCGTATTCATATATAGATCCAGGAACAGGCAGCATGCTTCTTTATGCTATTATTGGTATTAGCGCAGCTTTGTTATATGCTTTTAAGGGATATTTTTATAAGTTAAAAAGCAAAATTACAGGAAAGGGTTATAGTCTTGACTCTGATCTAACAGAATATGATTTTGTATTTTATTCTGAAGGCAAAGTATATTGGAATGTATTTTCTCCAATGCTTGAGAGTTTGGATAAATATGGTAAAAAATGTATTTACCTGACTTCAAGCAGCGATGACCCAGGTCTGTCATATAAAGCAGATAATGTTAAATCAAAATATATTGGGGAAGGGGTAAAAGCAGCAACATATCTTAATAATGTAAAAGCAGATATTGTAACAATGACAACACCTCAGCTGGATATTCTTACCCTTAAGAAGTCAAAAAAAGTCAAACATTATTCCTATGTTTTTCATGCGCCTACAGATATTGGAATTTATGGAAAATTCGCGTTTGATAATTTTGATTCCATATTATGCGTTGGCAACCACCAGGTTGTTCATATAAGGGAGTTTGAGGAAAAAAGAGGCACTAATCCAAAAAAGCTTTTTGAAACAGGCTGCACATATTATGATGTTTTACTTAAAAAAGAACAGCGCACGGAAAAGAATCAAAAGCCTGTTATTTTAGTTGCGCCTACATGGGGAGATAACAGTTTGCTTGCAAAGTTTGGTTTTAATATTTTAAAACCTCTTTTAACAGAAAAGTATAAAATCATATTAAGACCTCATCCGCAAATGTATATTTCACAGAAAAAATTGATTGAAGAAATAAAGAGAGAAAGCAGTAATTACTCCAATCTTGTTTGGGATGACAAACCATCTGGCGAAGATTCAATGAATGAGTCAGATATCCTAATATCAGACTTGTCAGGTATAATTTTTGACTATTCATTTGTTTTTAAAAAGCCAGTAATTTCTATTGATGCTCCAATAATTGATACAGGCCTTGAGCTTGAAGATATGAGCCAGGATAAGTTGTGGGAGCTTAATACCAGGGATAAACTGGGAAAGCTTGTTAAAGAAGAAAATATTTCAAATCTTCCGGCTTATGTCGAAGAATTACTCATGTTATTCGGCAAGGAAAATATCGAAAATATAATAGAAGAAAGTATTTATAATTTCGGTAAAACAGGAGATGTTGCGGCAAAACAATTGATTGAACTAAAGGAAAGTTTGAAAAAATAATGGTGGAAATTCTCTATTACATTTTTATTTTCCCACTTGAAAGTGGGATGAGATTTGTTTTAATTCACACCTATAATCTTTTTAATAATTATGGAATAGCAATAATATTAATGAGTCTTGTTGTTAATATTGTATTGCTGCCACTCTATTATCTTGCTGAACATTGGCAGGGCAAAGAGCGGGAAATAAGAAAAAAGATGCAGCCAGAGCTTGATAAAATAAATAACGCATTTAAAGGGGAAAAGCGTTATTATTATACAAAAGCTATATATAAAAGATTTAATTATCACCCTATAAATTCAATCCGGGTAAGTTTTGGATTTTTAATTCAGGTCCCTTTTTTTGTTGCAGCATACCATTTTTTATCACACTATGATGGAATCGCAGGTGTTTCGTTTTTGTTTATAAATGATTTATCACAACCAGATAGATTATTAAGTTTTAATAATGTTGTTATAAATATTCTCCCTTTTATTATGACAGTTGTAAATATTTTATCTGCATATATTTATACAAAAAATTTGGGAAAAAACGACAAGGTCCAACTATGGCTTTTGGCGCTTCTGTTTCTATTGTTGTTATATAACCTGCCTTCGGCTCTTGTTTTATATTGGACTCTAAATAATGTTTTTTCTTTGATTAAAAATACTTTAAGTGTGTATGTTTTTAAAGTAAAATCTCTTACATAACCAAGATTCCAGATATTAAATTAGGTAATTATTATGCGCGAAAAAACATCTACTGCCTGTACCAATGAATTTTTGTCCAATCAACAGCCCCGCAATCAGTGGTCTCTTTTTCTTGACAGAGATGGAGTCATTAGTGAAAGTATCGCGGGCGTATATGTAAAAGATTTTAAAGACTTTAAATTTAAAAAAGATTTTCTCGACATTTTTCCTAAAATTGCCCCCTTGTTTGGTTATATTTTTGTAGTTACAAATCAGTCGGGAGTAGGCAAAGGGCTTATGACACTCCAGGAGCTTGAAACAGTTCATAATAAAATGGTTAATAAGATCAATGTCCTGCCAGGTAAAATCGATAAAATTTATTCTTGTATTCACCTTAAAGATGAAAATTGTCTTTGCAGAAAACCCAGACCCGGGATGGCATACATGGCAAAAAACGATTTCCCCCACATAGATTTTGAAAAAGCAATTCTAATAGGCGATAGCGATGGCGATATAGGATTCGGAAAAAGTGTTGGCATGAAAACAATTTTGGTAAATAACGATAATAGACATACAGACGCAGATTATTCGGTTAAAGATTTTTATGAAATAGAAAAAATAATCAAAAGGCTGCTAAAATGAGAACAGGTTGGAACAGATAAATGATTGAAATAAAAGGCGCGCATAATTCTGCTCTTTGCTATTGTGATGAACTGGATGAAAAAGCATCAGAACAAATTAAGATAGTTTGTGACCAGGCAGAATTTGCCGAAAGCAAGATTCGCATAATGCCGGATGTACATGCTGGCAAAGGTTGTACGATTGGCACAACAATGACTATCACAAATAAAATTGTTCCGGGTATGGTAGGAGTTGATATAGGGTGCGGCATGGAAACTGCAGAGCTTTCAGAAAGAGAAATCAACTATGAGAAGCTGGAAAAAGTGATTCGTACCAGTATCCCTGCAGGGCGTAAAATACGCGATAATCAGCATCCTTTTAATTCAGAAATCAACTTAACTAAGTTGCGTTGCGCGCGCAAAGTTGATCTTAACCGCGCCCGCCACAGTATTGGAACACTGGGCGGAGGCAACCACTTTATTGAGATCGACCGGGCAGACAATGGAACACTCTATGTTGTGATACATTCCGGCAGCCGGCACATTGGAACAGAAGTTGCTGACCATTACCAGAAAGAAGCTTGCAAACAGCTTTCCGGCAGCTCTAAGGCATATAATGGAGCTGTTCCCAAAGATTTAGCGTATGTTTCAGGCGATTTATTCAATGACTACATTCATGATATGAAAATTATTCAGCTTTTTGCTGTTCTTAACCGCAAAGCAATGATGGATGTAATTTTGAGCAAAACAGGATTAACAAAAGCTACAGAATTCACAACCATCCACAATTATATTGACATGGATTCCATGATACTCCGAAAGGGAGCAGTATCAGCAAAAAAAGGCGAGAAATTGCTAATCCCAATAAATATGCGCGATGGCAGCTTAATTTGCATTGGCAAAGGTAACAATGACTGGAATCAATCTGCTCCCCATGGCGCAGGCAGGATAATGAGCCGTACTGCTGCATTGCGCGAACTTTCAATGGAAAAATACAGGGCGGAAATGGCAGGTATATTTACAACCTGCGTGGGAAAAGACACACTTGATGAATCACCAATGGCATATAAAAGCATGGAATCAATTATTAGCCAAATTACACCTACGGCAGAGATAATCTTACATATTAAACCAGTGTACAATTTTAAGGCAGGTGAGTAATAAGATAAGGGCAAGTTATGTAGCTATTAATTATTGATATAATAAAAAAGGGCTGTCCGGGAAGCGCTATTCAGACAGCCCTTTTTTATTAACTGAATTTTTTCTGCAAATAATCTTTAAGCGCATCTGTTGTGTTATCGATTAACACAGATTCTTTTTTTAGCGCAAGTATTTTTTCAAGCCGTGGCGGAAGTATTTGCTTTATTCCTGTTGCTTGTTCAACAACCTCAAGGAATTTTCCGGGATGAGCAGTTGATAAAGTTATTATTGCAGTATTGCGTTTACTGGAGCAGATTGTAGAAAAGCAACCTGATTTTTTTATATATCTTTTTGAAGCAACATATCCCACTGCTGTATGCGGGTCAATAAAACTCCCTTTTATCGCATAAAAGTTTTTTACTGCCTCAATAGTTTCATCATCAGTAACCCATTCGCCAATAATAACTTCTCCCATTTTTTTATAATCATCATTAAAAATGTCTTTAAGTCTTTCAAAATTACTTGGATTTCCCACATCCATTGCATTCGAATAAGTTTGAAGAGATGGTCTTGGGGAAAATATCCCTGACTCAAGATACTCCGGAACTTCTTTGTTTGCGTTGGTTGCTGCAACAAAGTTTTTTACAGGAAGCCCCCACTTCGCGGCAAGTATTCCTGCTGTAAGATTCCCAAAATTTCCGCTTGGTACAGTAAAAACCAGGTTGTCGTATTTTCTCTTGAGTTGATTAACAGCATAGACATAGTAAAATGATTGAGGAATAAGTCTTCCAAGATTAATGGAGTTCGCCGAAGTAAGCGGAAATTTTGAAAGCTCTTTGCAAAGAAAAGCTTCTTTTACCATTTTTTGGCAATCATCAAAAGAGCCTTTTACTTCAAGCGCAGTAACGTTTCCGCCAAGAGTTGTCAGTTGTTTTTCCTGAAGAGGACTTACCCTTCCCGAAGGATATAATATAACTACATCAATATTTTTTTTATTATGAAAAGCTTGCGCAACAGCGCTCCCTGTATCTCCGGAAGTTGCTGTTAAAATAATTGCTTTTCGATCATCCCCGGCCAGTAATTCCTCCATAGCTGCTGCAAGAAAAAAAGCGCCAAAGTCTTTAAACGCGCATGAAGGGCCATGATAAAGTTCAAGTATAAAAAGGTTGTCGCCAGCTTTTGTAATTTCCGGGCTAAATGGAAAAGCTTTTTCGCATATACTCTTTACCCTGTCAGCAGATAGATCATCTTTTAAAATTTCTGAAGCCAGCATTGCAGATGAATCAATAAAAGAAGTTTTTTCATCCATTGAGTTAAATAAATTTGAAAGATTAGGCATTTCTGCAGGATTATATAACCCGCCCTCTGGAGAAATCCCCTGGAATATCGCTTCTTTAAAACTAACTAAATGGTTTTTATTTCTTGTACTATAAAACTTCATAGCTGCTCCCTGTCAAATTCCCTTTTAAACATTCTGTCTAAACCCCAAGAAAAGATTTATGAATAACCCTAATGGCTTTTTCTGTTTCTTCTTTTTTTATTACACATGAAATATTTCTTTCAGATGACCCCTGTGCAATTGCATAAACATTTATTCCATTATCACCCAAAGTGCTGAATAATTTCCCTGCAATCCCCGGAGTGCCTATCATGTTGTCGCCAATTATTGATACTATTTCAAGATTTTCCTTAAGCTCAAAGTTTTTAATTGCTTTGGATTCAAGTTCAAAACTCAGGTCTTTTTCCATAAGCGTAATTGCCCTTTTTGCATCATCAGTAATACATACAATAGATATTGTATGCTCAGAGGAAGCTTGGGAAATCATTATCATATTTATATCATTTTTTGCAAAAGTTTCAAAAACTTTGGATGCAAATCCCGGAGTACCAATCATTCCTCCGCCAACAATATTTATAATTGAAACATTGCTGACACTGGCAATCCCTGTTATGGGTCTATTATGAGGCTTGGGATTTTTAACGATCATTGTCCCAGGAGCCGCAGGATTAAGAGTATTTTTAATACAAATAGGAATTTCTTTTTCAAAAGCAGGGATTACAGTGCTGGGGTGTATTACTTTTGCGCCAAAGTAGGAAAGCTCCATTGCCTCTTCCTCGCTTATCTCTGGGACTACAAACGCATCTTTTACAATTCTGGGATCTGCGCTTAAAACACCATCAACATCTGTCCATATTTCAACTATATTTGCGTTTAATCCCGCAGCTATTATTGACGCTGAAAAGTCCGAGCCATTCCTTCCCAGAGTAGTTGTTGAACCATCTTCTGCTGACCCAATAAAACCTGTAATTACAGGAATATCTTCTTCCTTGAAAACCCTTTCTTTTATTTTTTTATATGTTTCATCATAATTTACAACAGCTCTTGTGTACTGTTTATTTGTTTTTACAATATTCCTTGAATCTATATACGAAGCTTTTTGCCCTATTGATTTTAAATATGAGGCAATAATAAAGTTATTTAGCCTTTCTCCAAAGCTTGCAATAAGGTCAAGGGTTCTTGGAGAGCACTCTTTTATTAGCTCAACACCTTTAATGATGTTTTTTAGCTCGCCAATAATCTTTTCGTTGATGTGTGTCATTGCATCTTTTGCAAAAGTGCCGCTCATAAGCTCATTTACAGCTTTTTCCTGTTTTGAAAACAGAATTTCAATATTTTCCTTATACCCGGGGTCCCCTTTTGCTGCAATTTTAGCAGAACTAAGCAACAGATCTGTGATTCCTTTCATTGCTGAACAAACAAGCGCTACTTTTGACTTTTTACTTTCCTCAATAACTATTGAGCATACATGTTTGATTTTTTCGGCATCTTGCACAGAGCTTCCGCCAAACTTCATTACTTTAATCATTTATTTCCCTTTTTTTTAAATTGACGAATAATATTTATATCATTTTTTATCTGTTTAAATAAGTATTTTTTACTACATTATTATATAAAAAATTATGGAAAAAAGTCCAAATTTTACTGTATAATTAAAAAACTTCATCATCTTGCTGGAAATCAGAATTTCCAGGCTGATAGTGGAATTTTAAAGGAAAAAGGGGTTTTTTTGCAAAAAATAGCTCTATTTCAGGGATTTTTTAAAAAAATTAGCACTATTTCCCTAAAAAAAGGGATAATTCTCTTCTATATTCCCCTTGTTCTGCTCTTCACAGGGTCGCTAATCTCATGCGTAACCAGTTCTTCTCTGGAAAGATGGGAAGGGGTAGAATCAGCCAGGCGCAGCACTGCAATAAGTAGCGCTGCAATAACAAGGATGTCAAAATCTCAATTTACCCAGAGAGAAATGCAGCTTTTTTATAATACGGCGCTGGGTGATAGAATAATAGACAGAGGTAAAGTTTTTCTACCTGTAACAGAAAATCGAAGACCTGTTTATATTGTTATTGACTGTAATGATGAGGGTTTTGCAGAGTTTTTTGTTTTATTTGCGGAAAGTATTTTAGAAGAAGATGGTTCGCATATACCAGCAGAGTCATTAAGAGATTTGCGCAATATTTTTAGGGAAGATATTTATTCCAGGCAATTTCTTTTAGCAGTATATAATTTCGATGATACTGGTGCGGAAAGAAAATTTGTACATAGACAAAATATAATTTTGGAAAGCAAAAGTGTTTTTTCTTCATTAGAAGAGATAGAGATAGATAAAAACAACAAAATTCATGGGCTTTCAATAAATTTTATTACAAGCGCTGGCACGCATGAAGATATAATCATTAAAGCAAGAGGAACATATTCAATAACCAGTATAAGAAACTCATTGTCAGATTCAACAATAAAAAAAGATATTACTGGTAATGGGGTAATTGATCTTTTACGTTATGAAAAAGTATTTGTTGATGGGCTTGGGGTTGAAACTTTCATAACCTGGTACAGATTTACTGGAGGAAGGTTTTTACCTGTAAGAACAGTAAATACAGTGCAAGGTCTTCGCGCTTTTTTTATTGAGTCAAAACAGCATCTGGAAGCAAAAAGGGTCAATCGCTTTATTGAAAGAACAGTTCCGCCGCCTGTTTTAAACAGACTTAATGTAGCGAGAGTAAGTTCAGAACAAATAATGCAAAGAATTTTTTATCCTGTAGCAAGAGATTCCTCACCTTTAGTTGATATAAGTACAATGCTTTCATCAGGCGAGGATATTAATATTATTTTTCCTGAAATATTTGAAAATCCTTTTAGAATGGATAGCGAAGGTATGTATAGTTTTACTACTTATGTAAGGGTTTTGATCAGGAATGGCGGCATAAGAATATCTCCAGATAACGTTCTGGTAAATGAAGAAATTTTTCTTGTAAAAATATATATGCCAAGAAATCCTTTTGTAGATAATAGATTTTTCTTTTTTGTGAATTAATTTCCTGTCTGCCCGGCCTATCAGTTACTTTGCCTTACTGAAGATGCTAAAAACTAGCGAAAATGCGCCCTGTTGAAGAATGTTGGCAGGTCAAAAAAAGAGTTGACATTTTGCTATAAAACATATAAAAAAATAACATGGAGTTGCTATTTTTAGGACATAATTGTTCCCAACAGACAGACAGACAGACAGACAGACAGACAGACAGACAGACAGACAGACAGACAATTATATGGCGATTCGTTACTTAGTCAAGTACTTCACGGCTTAAATTTATTTTTTTTCCTAAAAACTAATAATTTTTCTCATTATCACTTAGTCAGCAGTAAAATTTTCTTTGGGCTTTTTCTGCTTCTATATATCTATTGCGCTTTTGAAACGAGGAAGGGGAGAATATGAAAACAGTTTTGGTAGTAGATGATTCCCGAATCATGCGAAACATCGTGAAAAACACCTTCTCTCAGATTGGAACGCCTTGCCAATTCATTGAAGCTGAAAATGGCAAGAAGGGTCTTGAGCTTTTGCTGAGCCAAAAGGTAGATTTGGTGCTTTTGGACTGGAATATGCCGGAATTATCGGGATTTGACTTTCTAAAGAAAGTGCGGGATATGGATCTGTACAAGACCCTGCCCGTAATTATGGTAACCAGCGAATCTGCCAAGTACAATATCATAGATGCGCTTAAAGCTGGTGCGACCGATTATATTGTCAAACCTGTTAATGAACAGATATTCAAAGAAAAAATGACAAAAATAGCTTTTTAGCTATTCTAAAATATCAGATTTTGAAATAGCCGATCAATGTCAAGCGGAGGCGCTTTTTATGGAATACTACATTCAACCTTTTATTGATGTAACAAAAAGTACATTCTCAACCTTTATCGGCACAGAGCTAAGTGTGGGGCGTCCGTTTTTTAAGGAAAAAAACGAAATCAATGAATGGGACATTTCCGGCATTATTGGACTGAGCGGTGAAGCACGGGGTGCAGTAGTTATCAGTATGAGGACTGGCTTGGCTGCAAGGCTGACGGGGATGCTTACTGGCAAACAGCATGAAGTGATAGATGAGGAAGTGGTAGATGCGATTGGCGAAATTGTAAACATCATTGCAGGGAATGCTAAAAAAGGGCTGGAAGAAATTTTCCGGCTTGTAATAAGTCTGCCTACTATTGTCCAGGGACAGCGGCACCAGATTAAGTGGCCGCAGGGACAGACGCGGATAATCTGTATTCCATGCAATGTTTTTGAATCTGAAACTTTTATACTTTCAGTAGCCATAGAGTCAATGAATAGCGCATAGAAAAAGGAGTTAATTATGGAGCAACATATTGCCGAGGCCAAAGCATCTAAAAAGCGAACAATTCCAATAACGCAAAAGAGATTTTTATTATTTTCCATTATTCCGTTTGCATTTATTCTAATAGCAAGCAGTATTGGCTTTATCCTTTCCATGAGGCATATTATTCATACCAATACGCGTACTGAACTACTGCAAACAGTGGAAATTCAGCGATTCAGTTTGGAAGCATCGGTTAACAACGAGATTGCCATAGTTCTAGAGATGGCAAATTCGCCGTTAATAATGCAACACTTCCTGAACCCCGCAGATGAAGCACTGAGAAGAATTGCCTTTGATGAAATATATAGATTCAGCCAGGCTCTAGTGAGTGGAAGAGCTTTTTGGGTTAGTGACGTTGATAGAGTATTCTTCATGGGTGAGGATATTAGCTATTTGGTTGATCCTGATAACCCTGCAAACCCTTGGTATAATAGAACTATGTTCGAAACTGAGGTATTTAATTTCAATATCAACTACAATCCGGACCTACAGGTGACTAACTTCTGGATCAATGCGCCGGTTTTTGACTTTGATGGTATGCCTATCGGACTTTTAGGGACGGGAACTCTGCTGACAGAATTTATCGATACCATATACCGGAATCACAGGGGCGCTGCAAGGTTGTATTTTTTTAACGCGCTTGGGGAAATAACTGGCGCGCCAGACACGCAACTCGTCGCAGACAGAGTAATCCTGGATAGCCTGCTTCCCACTACAGGACCTAAAATTCTTGACTGGGTGAGTAATTATTCTCCATATTATATGCGGACTTTTTCCGGTTCCGAAGGCGAAATCGCAGTATGCCCGATACCGGCAGTGGGTTGGTATATAGTTGCTATTCAACCCCTTTCTCTTGCGGACTACCTTGGTACAGGCATGACTTACTTCTTCCTTATTATTATGGGTGTTCTCATTGTTTTCTTTATTATTCTACAAATTGGTAAATATGCATTTGATACTCTTAGTCGGACCCGGCAGGAGTTACGTATAGAAAGGGATTTTATTGCAGCCATGAAAGACAACCTTAGTGTAGGTTTGTTTATGATGGATAAAGATTTGGTGATTCAAGGTTCCTATTCAAAACCACTGGAAAGTATTTTAGGCGATAATGAAGTTGAAGGAAAAAAACTTACCGATTTTCTGACAAACTCCATTAACACAAAAGAATTGAATTCCATGAAAGATTACTTTGATATGGTGCTGACACGTCAGTTTGATACAAAAATGTTGGAAGAGATTAATCCCATTGCGGAATTTACATATATTGATACGAATATCAAGGAAGAGAAAATCATAAAAACTGTTTTTTCTTCTGTAGACATGGGTTCGAGCAATTACATACTGGGAAACATTGAAGATATTTCCGCAACCAGGAAACTGGAACGGCAGTTAGCTGAAGAGACAGCTAGGCGGGAAGAAGAAATGCGGACACTGTTTCAGGTTATACAGGTTGATCCGGTTATATTCAACGATTTCATTGAAGATACTGAATATGAGTTCAAACACATTAACGAAACATTAAAAAACAGTTCTATCTTAGCCAAAGACGCAATGGTAGATATTTACCAATCTATTCATGCGATTAAGTCCAATGCCATCATACTGGGGTTTGACAGCTTTAGCGCCAAGCTTCATGAGCTGGAAAGCATTATTAAAACGTTTCGTGACAGTGGCGAAGTTACTTTTGAAAACACACTCCATGTGGCTGTTGAGCTGGAAAAAATCATGAGAGAAAAGGATAAATTCCAGGACATTGTAAGTAAAGTAGAATTTTATAAAGCTACTGTTGCCACTGCTGGAGAAAATGCCAGCCAAGAACAATATGTGCTAACGGAAGCTCTTAGCAAGGCTTGCGAAAAGGCTGCTTTGGCGATGAACAAAAAAGTAGATTTTTCCATAGACAACCTGGATTCTTCAATCCTTGAAAAAAGCCACCGCCGGATAATCAAGGAGGTGTTGATCCAACTGGTGCGGAATGCTGTTTCCCACGGCATTGAAAGCCCTGAGGAGAGAACAGCCATTGGCAAGAAAGCAGAGGGAAGCATACAGCTTGCCATTACTCGGGAAAACAATCAGGTATACATAAAACTTTCCGATGATGGCAAAGGGCTTAACTTTAAAGAAATTCGGGAAAAAGCGCTTAGTCTTAAACTTCTTCGCGAAGAAAATGCGGAGGATCAAGGGCAACTTATCAAGGCCCTTTTTTCACCTGGCTTCAGTACTACCAATGCCACCGATATCCATGCCGGGAGGGGCATAGGGCTTAATCTGGTACGAGGCCGAATTAAAGACCTTCAAGGTAATATAAAAGTGTCCAGCAAATACGGAAAAGGGACGACCTTTCACTTGTATATTCCGATTGAAGCGAAGGCTGCTTCTGCTTAGAGTGAAGGAAGAAGAAATATGGTATTATAGAACACTGCTTCTATGTTAGCTTTTGTTTTCTTCAGGAGATTAAGGAAAGAGATTGCTTTTAGAATACAAAAATAAGGAAAATTTAACAGGAGTATTGATATGAATGTGAAGAAAATATTTGGCCTACTTGCTTTTATGATGGTGATGAATTTTGCGGCTTATGGGCAACAATTTACCAGAGAACAAGAATTCAGATGGGAGAGAGATGGTAATGGTGTAATAATTACTGAGTATATAGGGAGAGATGCGGCTGTACGGATTCCTCCGCAGATACAAGGAATGCCTGTTATCAGAATTGGCGATAACGCATTTTTCCGTCGTGTTGAGCTCACCAGCGTAACTATTCCCAATAGTGTTGCTACTATTGGGAATATGGCGTTTCGTGATAATCAACTTAGCAACATAGTTGTTCCGAACAGTGTTACGTCTATCGGAGAAGGGGCATTTTGGGGGAATCAACTCACTCGTGTAACCATTGGCAATAGAGTTGCTACTATTGGGAATATGGCGTTTCGTGATAATCAACTTAGCAACATAGTTGTTCCGAACAGTGTTACGTCTATCAGAGAAGGAGCATTTTGGGGGAATCAACTCACTCGTGTAACTATTGGCAATAGAGTTGCTACTATTGGGAATATGGCGTTTCGTGATAATCAACTTAGCAGCATAGTTGTTCCGAACAGTGTTACGTCTATCGGAGAAGGAGCATTTTGGGG
>Ga0123352_10000201_pt1 | contig 72660 bp, 75 predicted proteins | sample TergutLab28metaG_FD_89700 | JGI IMG/M metagenome (GOLD analysis project Ga0123352, IMG submission 89700) | Labiotermes labralis P1 segment gut microbial communities from Petit-Saut dam, French Guiana - Lab288 P1 | ecosystem: Host-associated > Arthropoda: Insects > Digestive system > Gut ... | reverse complement strand
GGTCACTTGACGCAATGTGAAGATATACAGCGCCTTTTTTGTCCCAATACTCAAAACGCTCTACCATCCAATCCGGAAATTCATCAAATACTTCGTCTGCTGCCCTAAAGTATCTGGTTCGCACTGATGCATCGGAAGACCATAATATTGACACTTGTGAAGCTCCTGCATCATAAGCTGCTTCTTCCACCAGATGAGCGAAGTGCGACGTTTCGATGTTGCTGTTGATTATTACCGGCTGGCCCTTTTGGACATTTCCGCCGGTGCGGACGAATAGGGTTGCGTAGTTTTTTAGGGTTTTCTCGTTCATTTTAAATTCTCCTTTAATTTAATATAAATTTTATATTTACAAGAGGTTATTGTATAAGTGGAAACTTATGTAATTGTAGGGGCGTGCCTGTGGCCGCCCGAAACTTGCGTATAGACCAAGAGTATCTATTGCGTACAACTGGCGGCCACAGGCACGCCCCTACGAGTTTTGGCTTTTACGCTTTGCAGAAATTGTAATAATGGTATGGCAGGGAAAAGACCCTTATTTTAATATATTTACCGCAATTTGTTTTATAATACATCAGTAAATGAGTAAAATATGATGAAAAAACATATATTATTAACATTTATGATGTGGTTGAATACTATTATAAATGGTACAAAGATAAAATGCAAGAGTTTTTTTAATAAATTATCAAAAAAATTTTTATAGTAAGTTTATTTGAGATATGATTTTGAGATACCTATTGTTATTTGGGCTTTTACTTAGGGGTTTTTATTGAATCTAAAGATACGTTTGGTAAGTTTGTGGTTTTATATAAATATCAAATGTTTTGAATTGCAAGAAAAAAAGAGCCGTAATGTCGGCTCTGCGGACTATCAGTAAATCCTTGTTTTGTTATTTTCAAACAAACCTCTTCATACCGCAATGACGGTGAGGATGGGAAAAGGGCGGCTGCAATGAAACATACAACCGCCCTTGGCTCGTCAAAGCTACTTTCCGGGCTCGTGCCATAACCTTCTTGACAAAGTTAAATAATTTATATGAAGAAGATTATGATACGAACCCGGAACAACTTTGCAGGGGAAGCCTAAGCCCACCCGCTTATTAGTCACGAATTAATATCAATATTAATAGATAATGGCCCTGGCCCTGGTGGTTGTTTGCCGGTGTAAACGCCACTTTCGGCATATGCAGCTACACTTGCGCTCAAGACTAAAATTAAGGCCAAAACCGTAGCTAAAATTTTCTTTTTCATTTAAAATTCTCCTTTACATTAGCTTGCTAATGCCCGCCATTGATTACGAATCGATTTCAATATTAATAGATAATGGCCCTGGCCCTGGTGTTTGCCTGCCGGTGCGACCTCCACTTTCGGCATATGCAGCCACACTTGCGCTCAAGACTAAAATTAAGGCCAAAACCGTAGCTAAAATTTTCTTTTTCATTTAAAATTCTCCTTTCCGTTAGTCATTATTACATAAATTTCAAAAGCTTTTTTACTGATTTGCAGAGATTTAATATAGTCCTTTCTTGCACCTTTGCTGGCATCGCTTTTTTTAGCATAGGCTTCTTCTAGGGCAGTATAGTAATCGAAAACTTTGGAAAATTTATATTTGGCCAATAAACTCGGTATGGTTATATGCTCTATATAATCCATAGATTCCTGTTTGTTTATGTCTGAGTAATACAACAATGAATTAAAAAGTATATGATAAAGACTCCCGTCTTTCGCTAAAAGCAATCCACGCTCTATGGTTGCCTTGTAGTTAGCGCCTTCCACTTTCATTTGGCTTAAAGCTTTGTAATATAATGTTTCAAGATGGACGGTACTGCCTTCATCAACTTGTTTGTTTGCTTTGTTAAAATAGTCAATGGCTTTTTTGTGTTCACCTGCTCGAAAGTAAACGCATCCAAGATTATCTAAGGAGAAACCAATAAGGATTTTATGTTTTAAAGCAATAGCCATATCATAAGTTTTATGGAAAAATTCCTTTGCTTGAACAATATGGCCCAATCTCATATAATTAAGACCAAGTTCATTATAAAATATCATTGTCAATACATTTGATTCTTTATGGTTAAACTGATGATATGCTCGCTCTAATATATCCAGCGCAACAACATACTTTCCAAATTCAGAATAACAAAGAGCTAAATTATAGCTCAATACAGACTCCTTTTCAAATTCGTCAGTTTCTATATCGTTTGCCATATGAAGATATTTTAATGCTTTCTTATAGCGTCCTTTAACTCTATGAAAATCACCTAACATATGATAATAATGATATTGAGCCTCTTTTGACCTTTCTTTAATTGACCTGATATGCGGTATTAAAATTTTTCTTGCTTCGGAAGTTTTTTCTTTCTTCAACAAATATCTTGATTCAAAGGAATTAAAAAGCACAGTTAAATCCGGATAAAATGGAGCATAAATTATAACGGACAGCTCTTTGCGAAGCTTTTCGGCTTTATCAAAATACTCATCCCTAACACTATTCCTAAAAACATAGAGCTTGTTTTTAAAACTAAATGCTTCTTTATCATCAAGAGGCAAGCCTTCCAGACCAAATAATTTAAGTCCGTTTTTTATTTCTTCTTCGGTATATTTTCTTCCTTCGGTTTCTGAACGCTGTACGGATGAAAGGCCGCATTTCATACCTTTGGCCAGTTCTATTTGACTAATATTTCTGCAATTTCTTAAATATTTTATTTTATCTTCTTTGGTTGGGTATTCTTCCTTCTTAAATATAATCACCTTCTGCTATAGCAATACATCAATTTATATACATTATACATGAATAATGATGTAAATGCAAGTATAAAATAAAAATACTTTTAGTACTATTTAGGAAAATTTTATGAGATTTTAAATATGCTTACAATAATAAATAGGCGGCAGTTTTAAACTGCCGCCTAAGTAAAAAATAAGCTATATATGCGGTTAAACCATTTCACTTGATGTAATTACTATTTTTTAGCGTCTTCTTCCGCCGCCGCCGCGAGAAATTCCGCCACCGCTTCCTCTTGTAGAGCCGCCGCCGCGGGTACCTCCGTAACCGCCGCCCCTGGAAGAACTGCCGCCGAAACCTCCTCCAAGGCCGCCGCCCAAGCCGCCGCCAAAGGGTTTTACCGGGCCGCTGGAACGTGGTGCAGAACCTCCTCTGGAAACACCGCCGCCGCTTCCTCTTGTAGTACCTGTACCTCTTATAGAGCCGCCGCCTGTGCTTGGTGGCGGCACAGATGGTCCGGTTGGATTATGCCAGTTGTTTTGGCCGCTTTGGCGATGCCTTTGGTTTGCGGCTGCCTTACCCATCCAAAAACCGCCCATAAAACCGCCGCCGAAACCTCTTCTGCGGCCCCAGCCCCAGCGTCTTCGGGGCATCATTGGGCCCATCATCGGGTCATCCATAGGCATATGTCTGCGGCGGGATGCTCTTGCTATTGATGACAGCATAATAAAAACAATCAGAATTATTATACCTATAATTAAAATTGTACCCCAATCGGTATTTGCCGGTTGTGCAGGCTGTATTGGGCTTGCGGCAGGCGCAGGTGCTGCATCGGGATGTGGAGCTTGCGAAACGGCGGGGAATGTTTGAAGCATCATTTCCCAAACTGCGTTAAATAAAGTGGTTACTGCCTGGTCATATTGGCCTTGCTCGAAATATTCGTGGAAATATTGGGCGAAGATATTTTCTATATTAGCGGGTGTTATGTATTGCTCCAGCCCAATACCTGTTGTCATCCAATACATATCTTCCTGGATGGCTATTGTCAGCAAAATGCCCCTGTTTGTGTCTGCGCTGCCAAGGCCCCAATGGTTAAAGACATCTCTGGCATAAACCTCTATGTCTTCTCCGAGCGGTATAAAGTTTACTACATGAACACTAAAATCTACACCTGTATCCTCGAATAAATACCAGGAACTATCAACGATATGATTTATAACGGCAGGGCTAAGAACACCGGCTTCATCCAGAACAGCGTAGTTTGAAGGGCGGTTTGGGACGGAAGCAAATAGATTAATTCCTGCCGTAAGAGTAAAAAGAACTATAAATATACCGGAAATTATTTTTTTCATAATATCCTCCTTAATCAAAGATAGGCATTTCATCTATAAATACTCTTATAAGAAAGCCAAGATTATTTCCTAAAGTATCATTAAAATTATGGGCCAGAGCATTATAGGGTGACAGGCTTAAAATTAAATCTAAACCCATGAAATTAGCATGCAGTGCTGTTATTAAATTGCGGTCGCCGGCTTCAATTGCCATGTGTTCCAGCATATCGTAAATTTCCCATACTGCACGGTTTAGATATACAAATTGAGTATAAGTTTCTATAGGATTTTCAGTGTTTTGTATTGAATTAACTATTTGCGGTATGCCTATAGAATTAATTGTATTGCCATCCAAATGTCTGCTTGCCAGCGTGTGCAGGTCATGGGCCGGAACCAAAGCTTGCCGGACGGTTGGCAGTATTTCGTCCTGAAAAGCTGCCATAGATTCTCTGCGTAAAGATGTATAGCTGGTAAAAGCTCCTGCGAATATGGATAGTATTATAAGTAAAATTGTAATAATCCATGCGGTTTTTCTTTTGTTTTGCATGTTAGCTTTTGCAGTTTTCATTAATTTAATCCATCCCCTCTCTGCGCATGATATTTTCCAATACAGTGATGTCTGTGGTGATATCCAAAGCTTTGTCGGAGTATAGATTGTCCAGTTGATGCTCGAAGGCTTCTTCTATTTTGGACAGGGACTCGGAGATTTTTTGCATGGATGCGCTGATGTTGCCGCCCCTTACTGTTTTTGAATCAAATTCTGCATAGGATTCCAAAAATTTTAAGGCAGTGGGATAATAATAGTCCATAAAAGTATTGATTTTTCTTGCGTGTCCCGGGTTTTTTGAAATAAAGTCAAAAATCTGGGTGGAAACATCTATAAGGCGGCTTATTTGACGGCTTATTTCTGAGTTTCCTATGGACATATCCAATTCCGAAAGGCGTTTTATATAACCGCGTCCCTGTGAAAGCATAGCATCGGCGGCGGAATCTCCGGAACGCTCGAAGGTGACTTCTTTTGGTACTTCGGTCATTTTACCCGGGAAGACTTTATTTAACGGAAAGTATAGCAGTATAGATATTCCCAGAGCTATTGCTATGTCGGTTATGCGATACATGGGAAAGATAAGGGAGTATGCTAAAAAGGCAATTCCCATTAAATATATCGGTATAACTGATTTTATACGCTTTTGCATAATATCCTCCTATTTCACAAGTTCAAAAAGATAAGGCGCAAGGCTGATTTCTATAAAAGAAACTAACACAACAGATAATATCCCTATAGCGGCCAGTTTAATTGTAAGTTTTGTACTGTTGGAATTGTTTTCTGCAATAGAAAGTTTTTTGCGGGCTATGTACAGGGATGTAATGGCGCAAACTGGCATTATAATAATATTTTGAATGGCATAAAGAGCAAGTGCTAAAAGTATTCCTTCTGTGCCAAAAGTTATGGTCATCATAGCAAATGAGAAACCTATGGTCATAGCGCGCATATATAGCAGCAAATATACAGCGCGGCGGTATGAAGGAAGCAACAAACATGCCCACATCATCAAAAAGAAGCGTCCATAGCGCAAAAGGCTTTCCAAAAAAGCGTATAGGCCAATGGATGCGGCATCAAATGTTGATGTAAACTGCCTTAAACTGTTAATTAATCCTTCTAAATCTTCGTGTCTAAGAAAATTTGGACGTACTATACCTGTTATTATGCCGGCGGAAATTGATATTATTAAAAGGAACAAATCCAAATCCCATTTCGGCGTTGCTATCGGCAGCCTGCCTTTGCGTTGTCTTTTTAATAAATTTGCCAATATCCCGCCTCCATGAACAAGCTATTATAAGCTTATTCGCAAGCGGGAATCTTAATGCCCCCTAAAAACCTGTCTACTATCTATCTTCACACAATTTTTTTCGCTTAACGCTCTCGCTGTTTTTTCAGAAAACCACTGAAAAAACAGCTGCCGCTACAACTTTTTTGCTATTTATAGTGCAAAAACCGCACTATAAATAGCAAAAAAGACGCTCAAAAATTGGTTCAGATTAGATAGTAGACAGGTTCTAATGCAGCATATATGCATAAAATGCCAAAATTGTCTTGCTGTCATAAATTTCGCCTCTTTCAATCATTTTCACGCATTTATGGATATTGTATTTTTTTATTTCTATAAATTCTTCCGGGTCAAGTTTTTGTTCTGTTTTTATCAGATTTTCTGCAAAATAGATATAGATTTTATCATTGGAAACACCAACGCAGTTGTTAGCAGAAACCAAAAGTTTAAGATTTTTAGCACGAAAACCAATTTCTTCCTCAAGCTCTCTTGCGGCACAATCTTTTGGGTCCTCGCCGTTTTCTATAACACCGGCAGGGATTTCTAAAGTGAATCTTTGCAGTGCATGACGATATTGACGCACAAGATAGACATTGGCGTCTTCATCAATAGGCAAAATGGCAACGCCCTCACGGTGATGCAAAACAACTTCTCTTTGGGCGATTTTGCCGTTTGGCAATTCAATGTCATCTACATTCATTTTTATAATGCGTCCGTTAAAAATCTCTTTATGATTTACGGTTTTATATGGTTCCATAATAGATAAACCTCCTAAAATTCAATATTTTTGACTGACCTGGGGAAGGGGATGACATCTCTTATGTTGGACATGCCTGTGATATACATAAGATAACGCTCGAAGCCAAGGCCGTAACCGGCATGCTTTACGCCGCCGAAACGGCGCAATTCCATATACCACCGGTAATCTTCGAGGTCAAGGCCAAATTCTTCCATAGCTTTTATTAAAACATCTGCGCGCTCTTCACGCTGACTGCCGCCCACGGTTTCGCCGATGCCCGGGAGCATAAGGTCGGTTGCAGCCACTGTTTTTCCGTCATCATTGCGGCGCATGTAAAAAGCTTTGATATCTTTTGGATAATCGGTTACAAATACCGGCTTTTTAAACAGCTCTTCGGCAATAAAACGCTCATGCTCTGTCTGCAAATCGGCTCCCCATTTAACAGGGAATTCAAATTTTTTACCGGAATTTGCCATTGTTTCAATTGCTTCTGTGTAAGTTATTCTGCCAAAATCTGATTCTACAACATTTGTTAGGCGTTCGATAATTCCATTTTCTATGAATTTATCGAAAAACTCCATTTCTTCGGGAGCATTTTCCAGTATATATTTGGTTGTAAATTTCATCATGTCTTCTATAAGTGCAAGACAATCATCTAAATCTGCAAAGGCAATTTCGGGCTCTAACATCCAAAATTCCGGCAAATGCCTTGTGGTGTTTGAATTTTCTGCTCTAAAAGTAGGGCCGAATGTGTAAACGTCTTTAAAGGCAAGCGCATATGCCTCTGCTTGAAATTGGCCTGTTACAGTAAGATTGGCGGCTTTGCCGAAAAAGTCTTTGGTAAAATCCACTTGACCTTTTTGGTCTTTGGGTATATTTGCAAAATCCATAGAAGAAACCTGAAACATTTCGCCTGCACCTTCTGCGTCAGTGCCGGTTATTATTGGCGAATGAACATAGACAAAGCCCCTTTCGTTGAAGAATTTGTGAAATGCATAGCTGGCCAAAGAGCGTACGCGGAAAACGGCAGAGAATGTGTTGGTTCTGGGCCGCAAATGGGCCATAGTGCGTAATGTTTCAAAATTATGCCGCTTTTTTTGAAGCGGATAGTCTTCGGGGGCGGGACATTCTATTACAATGCGGCTTGCAGCCACTTCAAAAGCTTGTTTTGACCCCTGGCTTTCTATCAGCTTTCCATATACAGTAATGGCGGAGCCTGTCAAAAGTTTAACTACTTCAGAAAAATTTTCTAATTCTTTATTAACAACGATTTGAATGCTTTTGAAAAAACTGCCGTCATTAAGTTCTATAAAACCAAAGTGATTATTGTCTCTTAAGGTTCGTATCCATCCGGACAATTTAAGCTCTTTGTTTAAATAGCTGTTTGTTTCCCGATAAATTTCAGCGATGCGTGTTTTCATAATAATATCACTCCTCAACAGTAATTCCAAACTATTATACACTACTTTTCATCAGTTTACCAATTCAATTTTTTTATTCGCTGGATTTTTGGGAAAGATTAGTGTATAATGTCTGTATAACAGCTAATAACGGATAATTTTGGAGGTGGGTGCAATACAAGAAAAGATTGAAAATCTTGGGCTTGCGGTGGATGAAGCTTTTGGCAAATACAAAAAAACTTTTGCTACCCAAGTTGCTTTTACTGCAATAATTAATTTATTGTTTTTTACTATATTGCTTGGCTTTGGATATTTGGCTTTAGTGGTAATACAGCCTTCCATACCCAATTTTATGGGAAACCAACCTGTTACAGACGGTGTATTTCTTGGCATTTTTGCGATGTTGATGTTAATATTGATTAATTTTTTTCTGATGTGGCAAAATGCCGCTTCGGTAATTATTTGTGAACATGGAGAAGAAGTGGATTTTCCAGGGATTATAAAAAAAGTGGGTCGGTCTGCCGGTTCTTCTGCAACTGTTATGATGGCCAGAATCCTTATGTTTGTACCTGTTTTGACTATATTTGGGCTTATTGCTGCATTAAATCTTGCTAATATTATCAGATTGACCCCTTTCCTTCTGGTTGGATTATTTGTATTATTAATATTTTTACGTACTATATCATTTTTTGCCATAAATGTTTCAATTGCCAACAAATATCATTTTTTTAAGGCAGTTATAGTCAGCGGTAAAATAGTAATGCGTCGAGGGCCTATTGCTATATATCTTCTGGTTGCTATTTTTACAGCTGTAAATATTATCCTATTTTCGGGACTCTTCCTGTTTTTATTGAACGTTTTCGGAATAGCTCCAATCTTTGACTTAATTGGTATTATCAATTTTATATCTATGCCTCAAACAGCGGTTGCGCTTATATTAGCTTATTTTATTTCAGTTTTGATTGCTCCAAAAACCCAAATTTTAGCTTGGGGGCTATATCGCAGCAAAAAAGAGTCTTTGGATGCAGATGAGTTTTTTGAAGAGGCCGGCTTGGCATCCCGTACATTGGCTGTTTTTGTCGATTTAATTTTGGCAGCATCTGTATTTTTTGCTGTCTTTTATGGGATGACCGCAATAATTTCCGGCAATCAATTTAGTGTTTCATCGCTTAATTTAGGTTCGGCTATAACAACAATAATAGGGTTTTTTGTTATTTTTATTATATACAATATCTATTTTGAAATTTTTGAAAACGGACAAACTGTTGGCAAAAGGCTCTTGGGGCTTGTGGTTACATCCGAAGGCGGCAAAAGCCCTGTTTTATTGCAAAGCCTGGTACGTAATGTATTAAGGATTATTGATGTTTTTGGCTTTATAGCCATCATCTTTAACGCAAAACATAAACGCCTGGGAGATTTTTTATCTCTTACAACAGTTAAATATAAACGTAATGCGGAGGATATAGATGTATTCTGATAAAATATTGCTTAAAGTAGAAAAACCCGGCAGATATGTGGGTAATGAAATAAATATGACGCGCAAAGATGCTTATGCGGTGGATATTCGCTTTGCTTTTTGCTTTCCGGATGTTTATGAAGTTGGCATGAGTCATAATGGGCTGCAGATACTATATGCATTGTACAATAGCCGACCCGATACATATTGGGAGCGTGTTTTTGCCCCGTGGCCTGACATGGAAGCCATTATGCGTGAGGAAAAACTGCCTTTAAAATCGCTTGAAACCTACAACAATCTTTCTGATTTTGACTTTGCGGGCTTCACACTTCAAACCGAATTGACATACACAAACATCCTTAATATGCTTGATTTGTCAGACATTCCTTTTTATTCGGCAGACAGAGGCGAAGAACATCCTATTTTGTGTGCCGGAGGGCCTTGTGCTGTAAATCCTGAACCCTTAGCCGATTTTTTTGACTTTTTCTTTATTGGAGAAGCTGAAGAGGTTTTTGGGAATATCTTAGATTTATATAAGCAAAATAAGACTGAAAGCGGCACAAAAAGAGAGTTTTTAGAGAAAATTGCAGGGCTTAACGGCATTTATGTACCTGCATTTTATGATGTATCATATAATGAAGACGGCACGATTTCTTCATTCGCTCCAAATAATAATTATGCACCGGAAAAAGTTAAAAAAGTTTTTGTTAAAAATATGGATGAAGCATTTTATCCTTCTAAAATTCTTGTACCCCTAATTGAAACTGTCCATAACCGCGTGGCCTTGGAAGTTTTTCGCGGCTGCATAAGAGGGTGCCGTTTTTGTCAAGCGGGATATATATATCGGCCTCATAGGCAGAAAACCGTAAAAAACTTAATAGAGCAAGGCAAGATGTTGATAGACGCAACCGGGCATGAAGAAATATCGCTTCTGTCACTGGCCACTAATGATTATCCTGAATTGGAAGAACTTACTAATCTTATGGTAGATTGCTTTGCAAAAGACAATATAAGCATTTCCCTGCCTTCTTTGCGCATTGATGCGGCGAACAGCAAGGTCTTAGAAAAATTGCAGGCAGTGAGAAAGTCCAGCTTGACTTTTGCTCCCGAAGGCGGTAGCCAGCGCATGCGTGATGTTATTAATAAAAACATCAGTGAAGAAGAGATATTTGAGGGCGTTAGATTGGCCTTTGAAGGCGGCTGGGACAGATTAAAGCTTTATTTTGTTATAGGTCTGCCGACAGAGGAAGATGAAGACTTGTGTGCCATTGCAAAATTGGCTATGGAACTTGTTGACATATACTACAGTTTACCCAAAGAGCAGCGCAGAAGACCGGTGGCTGTTACCGTAAGCACATCTTGTTTTGTTCCGAAGCCTTTTACGCCTTTTCAATGGTTTGGGCAGCCCTTAATTGATGAATTTATGGACAAGCAGAGGCTTGTAAAAAGCTCTATTCGCAGTAAACGCATTGATTATAAATATCATGATGCTAAATCTTCTGTCATAGAAGGCGTATTGTCGCGGGGTGACAGAAAAGTTTCGGCTCTTATAGAGCAGGCATGGAAGCTGGGCGCCAGATTTGACAGTTGGAGCGAGCATTTCAGTCTGGATATATGGAGACAGGCTTTTACGGAAACAGGTTTGTCTATGGACTTCTATGCTCACAGACATAGAAATTATGATGAGATTTTACCCTGGGACTTTATAGATATTGGGGTGTCGAAAAGCGTTCTTATCAGAGAAAACGAGAAGGCACTGCAATCACAGGTTACAGAAATTCGCTTGAAAGGGGATAAGAATGAGCATAAAACAAACAACATATAGATATCGTATATACTTTACAAAACAGGGTCCGATACGATATATCGGACATTTAGATTTGCAGAAGGTATTCCAGCAATCAATAAATAGGGCTAAATTACCTGTTGTATATTCTGAAGGTTTCAATCCCCATCAATTACTTAGCTTTGCTGCTCCTTTGCCGCTTGGAATGGCAGGAAAAGAAGAAATTGCAGAAATTTATCTGCATATAAAACTGTTGCCGCAAGAAATTGCTCATTCACTTAACAAAAGTATGCCTGCCGGTATTGAAGTACTGTCTGTTAAGGAAATTCCGCCTTTAGGAAAAGGGGCCGCTGCCACTGTATATGCAGCAGTTTATTATATTCAATTTCCCGCCGTTGTTGATATGAAAGAAATTATTCAAGATATTATGGCTGCTGATGTTATAGAGATTGAAAAAAAGACTAAAAAGGGTATTGGCAGAGCCGATATAAGAACTGATATTCTGGAGATGACATATTCAGCAGAAAATGGGCATACATGTCTTGCGGCTAAACTGTCAACCGGAAGCGACCGAAATCTTAAACCACAGCTTTTAATGGAGTATATTCATAATACCTATGCATTAGGGTTTTCTCTTGAAGATGTAAGTTATGAGAGATTGAAAATTTTATTGAAGGGGGAAGGTATATGAAAAAAATTCTGATAGACTGCCGCAAGGATGGGTATATTACGGCATTGATAGAAAATGGAAAGTTGATAGAAGTATTGCGGGACAATAAAGAAGGTTCGCTGGTTGGCAATATATATGTTGGGATTGTAAAAAAGATACTTGCAGGATTTGTTTTTGCAGACATTGGACAGGATAAGCAAGTTTTTTTTGACGTAAGAGACAGGAGAGAGGCAGGGCTTTTTAAGGATGGCAAAATATCAGTACGGCAAGGTGATGCTTTGATGCTGCAAGTTATAAAAGATGGGGAAGGGGACAAATGCCCCAATGCCACCAGTAATATTGCGTATGCAGATAAATATGTTGTTTTATCAAAAACTATAGGCCGTGACCAAATTAACATTTCCACAAAAATTACCGACAGTGAAGAAATTTTGCGTTTAAAAGAAATAGGGCGCGAAATTGTGCCTGCCGGTTTTTCTGCAATCTTCCGCACCGAATCTGCGGGCGCAGACCGCAAGGAAATTCAGTTAGAAGTTGATGCTTTGCTGGCGAAATTTGAAGGATATAAATCGTGGGTGCATATGAAACCGCCGGCAGTACTTTTTGCAGAGCATCCTGTGGTAAAAGTTCTTCGTCATATAAATGAAAATATGGATGAAATTGTTGTTAATGATGCGCAGGTGTATGATATTTTAGTTAAAGAATTATGCGGCCTGTTTGATTCAAAAATCAGATATTTTGAATCAGATATACATATTTTTGACCACTTTTGTGTGAAAACCCAAATGGATAAAATGAGTGAGCGGAAGGTCTGGCTGAAGTCAGGAGCATATATTGCTATAGAGCGTACGGAAGCCTGTGTAGTAATTGACGTAAATACTGCAAAATCAAGTATTAAAAACAAAGGTAATTTAAAAATTAATATGGAAGCTGCCGAGGAAATTGCTTATCAGCTGCGTTTAAGAAATCTTTCGGGGATTATAATAATTGATTTTATTAACATGCCCTCTAAAGCGGATATTCATAAACTTATACAGCATTTTCAGTCGGCATTGTCCCATGATAAAATACCTTCTTTTGTGGCCGGTATGACGTCTTTGGGAATGGTGGAAATGACAAGAAAGAAGGCAAGGAATGCATTTTGGACACCGAGGTCTAATGTGACATTGCATTAATGCGCCCTTTTAGTCTGCCTTTTTGTATTTTGGCAAAACCCAAAGGAAATCCTTCTATACAAAACAGATTGTAACCGTCCGAAGCTGATATATCAAAGGTTTCTCCCGACAAATAACGGCCGACAAGAGGGTTTTCCGGCGCCAAGTTAATGCTATCAGAAAAATTTGACATTTTAAGAGACATAGCCAAATGATAAGATGGTACAAAGCGATTCTTTTTTAGTGCGCCTAACAGCAGTCCTGGGCGCACCGTATGAAGGCCTGATAAGTCCGGGCAATCATCAGGAAGTGCATAAAGAGTATCTTTATGAGCAAAAATTTTACCGCTTGGCGGGCTTGTCAAGTGCCTGCCGCAAAATTCATCATAATATTTAAAAGTATTCTTTGAAGCGGCCTGTTTACTGTGCATAAAGCCGTCAGAAATATCATCTTTTTTGCGCAATAAAGCTATAAAATGACCTTCGCCTTTTTGTCTGTGCGGCCAAATTCTTGCGGCATGAGAGTTATTTGTAACAAGCCCTTGATTTGCCGGACTTATGCCAAATGATACATGTTCTATTGCAACAGAACAAAATTCTTGGTTGGCAGAAAGAAATTTATCAATCACATTTTCATTTTCAATTTGAGAAAAAGTACAGGTTGAATATACCAAATATCCTCTGGGCGCAACCATCTTGGATGCTTGATAGAGTATGTCGGCCTGTATTCCGGCTAAACGAGCCGATTTGTTTTTATCCCAAGCTGCTATAGCTTCGGGGTCTTTACGAAACATTCCTTCGCCGGAACATGGAGCGTCCACCAATACTTTATCAAAATAGCCTGCAAACCGCAACGCAAGACGCTCCGGTTTTTCCCGCAGTATAACGGCATTTGTAATACCGGCCATTTCTATATTGCGTACCAATTGAGGAATACGGCTTAAATTAGCGTCATTTGACACAAGCAAGCCGCTGCCGGACAAAGCTGACGCTATTTGTGTGGTCTTGCCCCCGGGTGATGCGCATAAATCCAGCACTTTATCCCCGGGCTTAACATCCAAAACACCGGCGGCGCTCATGGCGCTGGGTTCTTGTATATAGTAAAGTCCTGCATGATATAGAGGATTTTTAGATGCGGGTGTACTTCCCGTATAGTAAAAACCTGTGCTGCACCAGGGAACCTGTGATATAGAATCAAATATTTTAACAAATTCATCTATACTGATTTTAAGTGTATTAACCCGCAGCCCGAAATGCCTGCGCTCCTGAAAAGATGCCAGAAAAGCCGACATTTCGGCGGGGTCTGAAAAGAGTTCTTGCATATTATTAATAAAATCGTCAGGCAAATTCATAGCTCACCTCTTTAGGCCCGTTCCAAAACCTGCTCACACAATTCTTTTATCGCTAACGGCTCTCATCACTTTTTGCAAAGAACGCAAAAAGTGACTGCCGCCTTGCCGCTCTAAAGAATTGCTTCGCAGATTTATTGAAGAGAATGAAGTTTTGGAACAGGTCTTTTGTGCATTAAATTTTATTTTGCTTCATATTATTGATAATAATGTTATTGAGGTGAAACTATGATAAATATAAATAGCATTCCGGAGCCTTTTCGTGAGTTTTTGGGCAGCAAAACCGAAGGACAGGAAGACCTCCGCGAAATTTCTGCCATGTCTGCTGAAAATACCGAAATGTCCGGCAGTAATGATATGCAGGACTTTTTATTCTTGGCGGCCATATTGATGTTGTGTGATGAATAGATTGCCTAAAATAATTTTTCGGGATAAATACCTTGGTCAATCATATCCCAAACTGCTTTTCTTACAATTTCCTGCTCTGCTTTATAAGTAAAGCCGTACCAACGGTCCGTTGCAGGTAAAACGGACATTGTTGCCGCACCTCTTTTAATCAATTCTTTGGCAATATCGGCCATACCGATTTCGGCAGTGAGATTTCGGCTGTTTTCTGCCAAGAAATGGGCAAAGATACGCTCAAACTCATTAAAAATAGAAGGTTTAAAGGCAAAAGCATTCATGGAAACAGGTGTATCATCAGGCAAAACATGAAAAATATCGCCCCTGGCATAACTTATGCCTTCGGGCCTTTTTTCTATGCCTTTAATTTCTTCCACATCCACAAGAAAACCATCTTTTAAGGTGCATATGCCGCGTGATACGCTGCCGTATTCGCTAACGGTATTCCCTAAAAAATATCCGCCCATAGCATAGTCATAATTGCCGTTTTTTTCATCTCTTAAAAAGCTGTTCATGGCTTTATATATGCTGCGCCCATAGTAGTCATCGGCATTTATAACCATAAAAGGTTCTTTTACTTCGTGACGAGCGGCCCACATAGCATGGGCGGTTCCCCAAGGTTTTTCTCTGCCCTGCGGGACAGATAAACCGGCAGGCAGGTCTTCCATGCGCTGGAAGGCTGTTATTGCTTTTGCTCCTTTTATTTTGGAAGCGATATTTTCGGTAAACATTGGCTCCATATCGGGCTTTATAACATATACAACTTTGGTAAATCCACCCAAAATGGCATCATAAACAGAAAAATCAGACATAATTTCTCCGTGTTTGCCAACTGTTGCCAACTGTTTTTCACTTCCGCCGCCAAAGCGGGTTCCAAGGCCGGCGGCTAAAATAACTAATGTTGTATCCATATTAAAATCCCTCAATAATATTTTTGTTAAGTGCTTTAATAATTTCTACTGCCAGCAGCACGCCTTTTTTGTAGTCGGACAGACTTGCTATAGAATTATGGCTATGCCCGTAGCGCACAGGATGGCCTATAACGATAGTGGGAACGCCCATATTAGAGAGATGTATGCTGGCCCCGTTTGTTGCGCCTCCTGTACGAATCGCTTCTTGAACAGGTATATGGGTTTCTTTTGCTATATCTAAGGCAAAACGCATAAAGCGGGGATTGGTTATCATGCCTTGGTCAATATGACGCAGCATGGGTCCATGCTTTAAACGGGTTTGCGTCATATACGGCTTTGTGAAAGTGTCATCGGCAGGCGTACCTTCAAAGCAAATGGCTATATCGGGCTTCACCCTATTGGCTACAACAACGGCACCCCTCATTCCGATTTCTTCTTGTGAAGATAAAGCGCCGACCACATTTACGCCTAACTGCAAATCTTTTACAGCATGCAGTGTTTCTAAGACGGCGGCACATCCCAAACGGCAGTCAAAGGCCTTAGAAATCATAATATCATGCATACTGTCATGGATAAAAGTAGTTTCGGGAACAATGGGACAGGCAGGAGAAATTCTGTAAGTATCACGAACTTCTTCCAAAGAACTTGCGCCTACATCAATAACCATTTGGCTTATAGAAAGAGGTTCTTCATCTACACCGAAATGCGGCGGTTTTGTGGCAATAACTCCTGAAATAAGCTCTCCGTCAAGGTTTTTAATATGAACTCTTTGTGAGGGCAGGACATTGGGCACCCACTGGCCCAAAGTGGTAAAAACCAAAGTTCCGTTCGGTTTTATTGCTTGAACCATAAGACCCACTTCATCGGAATGGGCATCAACAAGTATTGTAGGTAAATCGGGATTTTCTTCGTTTTTTACGCAAATATACAGATTGCGCAAATTGTCCTCAACAATTCTTGCGCCTTCCGGAGCATATTTGCGAGCCACTGAAACCACATCATCCTCAAAACCTGGTGCGCCGAAAGCTTCGGCTAAATCCCTTATCATCTGGATAGACTGCATTTGTATTCTCCTTTTTAAATCATTTTTAAATAGATAAGTTTTAATAGATAAGCTATATATATAATATAGTAAAGTGTTCAGGTATTCAACATTTTTTTTACTATTTTTAAGAAAAAAATTTCTTGACAAATGTGGAGTGTTAGTGTAAAATGTTTGAAGTTGATTTTTTAAACTTGAACGGAGGTGAAATTTTGGCAAATATCAAATCTGCAAAAAAGCGCATAAAGGTGACTATGAAAAAAACCCTGCGCAACAGGATAATCAAATCCCGCACCAAAACCGCCATAAAAAAAGTTGTTGTGGCATGTACGGCAAATGATGCTGCGGCTGCTAAGGAAGCTCTTGTGAATGCCGTAAGAACAATTGATAAGGCGGCCTCTAAAGGTGTGTATCATAAAAACAATGCATCCAGAAAGAAAGCCAAACTTGCAAAAATGGTTAATAAAGTACCTGCATAAATAAAAAAGGCGGCTTATAGCCGCTTTTTTTATTTAACTACCCTCTTATACCACCATACAAACCAAACCGGTATATAAAGAACAAAAATCTCTTGCGGCCGCCCGCTGTATGCTATAGGCATATAATTCCTCTTCAAAACATCACTGCTTAACAACAAAATTTACAAGCCTGCCGGGAACATAAATTTCTTTCATAATAGTTTGGTCAACAAGGCGGGATTTAACGGCTTCTTTGGCGGCGGTCAATATGTCCTCCTTTGACGTTTCAGATGGAACATGAATATTATCACGCAGTTTTCCGTTTATTTGAACAACGATAGTTATAGTAGATTCGACCATTTTTGATTCATCATATTTTGGCCAAGATTGGTTGAATACCGTGGTAGTATGGCCGATAATTTCCCAAAGCTCTTCTGCAATATGCGGCGCATAAGGGGCAAGCAGTATAATAAGTGCTTCAATGGTTTCTTTATCCATGCCATGGGTTTTCGCAAGTTCTGAAAGTTTGTTGCTATGCTCCATAAAGCCTGATATTACAGTATTAAGAGACAGATTATCCATACGTGTAGATATATCATAAATCATTTTGTGCCTAAGCTGTTCATGTTCCGGCGTGGGCTTCACAGGTTTATTCACATTATCCAAAACAAATCTCCATAATTTGTTAAGAAAACGGAAAACGCCTTCGATGCCGCCAATATTCCATTCGGCATCCAATTCCGGCGGGCCGATAAAAAGTTCATAAAGACGCAGGGCATCACTGCCGTATTTTGCTATGATTTCGTCGGGGGATGCTCCATTGCCTACAGATTTGGATATCTTTTTGCCGTTTGACGTAATCATACCTTGGTTAAAAAGTTTGATAAAAGGTTCATCAAAATTTACCACGCCAATATCATGCAGAAATTTTGTATAAAATCTTGCATACAAAAGATGCAAAACAGCATGTTCTACGCCGCCGACATAATAATCAACAGGCAGATATTTTTCTGCAGCTTCCTTGCTTATAAGCTCATTATCATTACCTAAATCTGCATAGCGCAGGAAATACCAGCTTGACCCTGCCCACTGGGGCATTGTGTTGGTTTCTCTGGCTGCTTTTCCTCCGCAAGAGGGGCAAGATGTGTTTAGCCATTCTTCAATCATCGCAAGAGGGGATTCTCCGGTGTCTGTGGGCTGATAAGAATCTACATGGGGAAGCTTTACGGGCAAATCCTCTTCAGGCACAGGCACAACACCGCATTTATCGCAATGCACAAGCGGTATAGGCTCACCCCAGTAACGCTGGCGGCTAAACACCCAGTCACGCAGTTTATAATTGACTGTCTGTTCTCCCATATTACGTTCGGCCAAATCTTTTACTACGGCTGTTTTGCCGTTTTCGGCTGACAGACCGTTGAAGCGGCCGGAATTAACCATTACACCATCGCCTGTGTATGCTTCATTCAGTTTAGAAATACCGCCGTCTTCTGATATTACTTGCAAAATAGGTAAATTAAATTTTTTTGCAAACTCAAAATCACGCTCATCATGACCGGGAACGCACATAATTGCACCTGTGCCGTAATCTGCAAGCACATAATCAGAAATCCAAATTTCCAAGCGCTCGCCGCTCATAGGATTAATAGCGTAACTGCCGGTAAAAACGCCTGTTTTATCTTTTTTGGCCATGCGGTCTACATTGGATATAGTGGCGGCTGCATTAACATAATTTTCAACATCTTCTTTTTTGCTTGGCATTGTTAAGTCTTTTACCAATTGGTGTTCCGGTGCAAGAACCATAAATGTTGCGCCGAAGAGTGTATCCGGGCGTGTGGTGAAAACGGTGATTTTTTCGTCCCTATTCTCTATAGAAAAGTCAATTTTTGCACCATATGACTTACCAATCCATTCCGCTTGCATTTTCTTAACTTTTTCGGGCCAGTCCAACTTATCTAAATCAACCAGCAGACGCTCGGCATATTCAGTGATTCTAAGCATCCATTGACGAAGATTACGCTTGGTTGTAGCATCTCCGCAGCGTTCACAAAATCCGCCTGCCGCTTCTTCATTGGCTAATACGGCTTTGCAAGAGGGACACCAGTTAAGGGGCATATCTTTTTCATAAGCAAGCCCTTTTTTAAACATTTGTATAAAAATCCACTGTGTCCATTTATAGAAAGAAGGGTCGGTTGTGCTAAGTTCTAAATCCCAATCATATAATGCGGCAATATCTTTAAGCTGTTCTTTCATTTTAATAATATTGCCTGCCACTGCCGTTTCCGGGTGAATATTATTTTTAATGGCAAAATTTTCTGCGGGCAGACCAAAGGCGTCCCAGCCCATAGGATGAAGGACATAATGACCCTGAAGAAGTTTTTGTCTGGATAATACATCACTTAATACATAGCCGCGCCAATGACCCACATGAAGGCCTGCGCCTGACGGATAAGGAAACATGTCCAGGCAATAGAATTTTGGGCGGGATTTGTCTGTGTTTATAGGGTTTTGCTCCCAATTTTTGCGCCATTTGCGCTCTATTTCTATAAAATTATATGGTCTGTATTTTGAATTATTAGCCATAACTCCTCCGCATATTAATTTTTTCGCATTATAGCATAAAACGGAAACGCATTCAACAGCAATTTAAGATTGACCCAAGTTTACCCTTCGTGTTATAATGAGAAACTACGAAATTTGAGGGGCGGATGAAAGGCATGGACAAACTTAACAGAAATTTTTTGGAAAATAATAAGCTTGAATCAGACAAAATTGAAGTCTGTATACAAGATAAATTACCTGTAAAAGTACTTCAATTCGGAGAGGGCAATTTTTTGCGTGCTTTTGTAGATTTTATGATAGATGAAATTAACGAAAAAGGTCTTTTTAACGGCTCTGTTACATTGGTGCAGCCCATTGCCGAAGGACTTTCGGAAATGATAAATGAACAGGATGGTCTGTACACCTGCATTTTAAGGGGTATTGAAAACAAGCGCAAAGTTATACGTAAAAGACTTATAACCAGTATAGACAGCTGCATTAATCCATATGCGGAATATGATAAATACATTGAGCAAATAAAAAATCCCGAGCTTCGTTTTATTGTATCTAATACTACAGAAGCGGGAATTGTATACAAAGAAGGCGAAAATCTTGCGGACAAGCCTCAAACCAGCTTCCCCGGCAAAGTATGTGCAATGCTTTATGAGCGTTTTAAGCATTTTGGCGGCGATAAATCTAAAGGGTTTATATTTATTCCGTGTGAACTTATTGACAATAACGGCAGCGTACTTAAAGAAATTGTGCTGAAATTAGCACATGAATGGCAGCTTGGCGAAGACTTTACGGATTGGATTAACTGCGCCAATTATTTTACAAATACGCTGGTTGATAGAATTGTAACGGGCTATCCAAAAGATGAAGCTGAAGAAATTTGGGAAGAGCTTGGTTACAGAGACGACCTTCTGGTTACGGCGGAGATTTTTCACTTTTTTGCAATCGAGGCTCCGGAGGATGTGATGGATGCCATTTCTGAGGAGCTGCCTTTCCATAAAATTGGTCTGAATGTTGTCTGGACCAAGGATGCAACACCCTATAAACAGCGCAAGGTCAGGATTTTAAACGGCGCACATACAATGAGCGTAACGGGAGCTTATCTTGCTGACAAAGATACTGTGGGTCAGATGATGGAAGATGAAAATTTTGTTAAATATCTTCAAAGAGGAATTTTTGATGAAATTATCCCTACATTGGATTTAGAAAAGGACGATTTGGATTCTTTTGCCCATTCGGTTTTTGATAGATTTGCCAATCCGTATATACGTCATTATTTGCTGTCTATTGCCCTTAATTCGGTGTCAAAATATAAAGTGCGTGTACTGCCTTCTATACTAGAGCATTATAACAAAAAGAAAGAAGCACCCAAGATTCTTACATTTTCAATGGCTGCTCTTATTGCTTTTTACAAAGGTGCTTGCATTACAGACGGAAACCTTATAGGGAATAGATATGGCATAGACTATAAAATAACCGATGATTTGTCCGTGCTTACATTTTTTAAAGATGCATGGGAAAATCACGAAGAAGATTTATTTAGTTTGACACAAAAAGTTTTAGGGAACACGGAGTTTTGGGGGCATGATTTAAATGCTTTACCGGAATTTACAAATAAGGCGGCCTTAAACCTTGCGGGGATAATGAATCACGGTGCGGCGGCTGAAGTTGCCGCAATACTAAAGAAGTAGGTGTGTAATGGAAAGATATGGTTCTGCTTTAAAGATAAATGCATTTGATAATGTGGCGGTTGCCATGCAGGATATTGCAAAAGGTGAAGAAGTTTTTCATATTACTGCTATAGAAGATATCCCAAGAGGTCATAAGATTGCGCTTAATGACATATCTAAAGGCGCAGATATAGTGAAATATGGTCATCCTATCGGCCATGCAACTTTAGACATTGCTCCCGGTAAACATGTGCATACACATAATATAAAAACAAATTTATCCGGACTTTTGGAATATGAGTACAATCCTGCCGAATTTGCTGAAATTAAGCATAAAGAGGGTGTTTTTAACGGATATGTCCGCAAAGATGGTACGGTGGGCATACGCAATGAAATTTGGATTATCAATACCGTGGGCTGTGTAAATAAAATTGCCGAACGTATAGCCAATATAGCTAATGACCGTTACAGCGGCCATATTGATGGGGTATATACTTTTGTGCATCCCTATGGATGTTCGCAATTGGGTGATGACCATACGCATACACAATCGGTACTTAAAAATATGGTAAATCACCCCAATGCGGGCGGCGTTCTTGTGCTTGGTTTAGGTTGTGAAAATAATAATATTCCGGAGTTTAAAAAGGCACTTGGTACTTGGGATGATGATAGAGTAAAGTTTCTTAACACACAGGATGTTGAGGATGAAATAGAAGCCGGGCTTGAATTGGTTAATCGGCTTATTTCATATGCCGGGCAGTTTAAAAGGCAGGAAGTATCTATAAACAATTTGATTGTCGGCCTGAAATGCGGCGGAAGCGACGGCTTTTCAGGCATTACAGCCAACCCGCTTGTGGGTAGATTTTCCGATGATATTATTGCTCACGGCGGCACATCAATACTTACGGAAGTACCCGAAATGTTTGGGGCCGAAACCATTTTAATGAACCGCTGCATAAACGAAAAAGTCTTTGATAAAACTGTTAGTTTAATTAATGACTTTAAGGAATATTTTATGCGCCATGGTCAAGAAATTTATGAGAACCCTTCTCCGGGCAACAAAGATGGGGGAATTTCCACTCTTGAAGACAAGTCATTGGGATGCACGCAAAAGGGCGGCGCAGGGCAGGTTGTGGACGTTTTGGATTATGGGGACGTCGTACAAAAACGAGGACTTAATTTACTTCAAGGACCCGGCAATGATTTGGTTGCAGTAACCAATCTAATGGCTGCCGGTGCGCATATTGTTCTGTTTACAACAGGGCGCGGGACACCATTTGGCGGGGCTGTGCCTACCGTAAAAATATCCAGCAATTCTCAATTGGCAAAAAACAAAGCCAATTGGATTGATTTTAACGCAGGCCCCATACTTGAAGATAAGACGCTTGATGAACTATCAAAAGATTTTTTCAATTATATTATTGATGTTGCAAACGGAGACATTAAAGCAAAAAATGAAATATATGGATTTAGAGAAATTTCTATATTCAAAGACGGTGTGATATTATAGCTCGCATATTAGGAGAGATTATGAAAATAGGCGTTAGGGCCCATGATTTTGGGCGTCATAAAGCAGATAAACTATCTGAAATAATTACATCTGCGGGTTTTGAAACGGTGCAGCTGGCGCTGACGAAGGCTATTGAAGGCATTAATAGTTTTGAGGATATTGATGAGCGCATTATTGATGAAGTAAGCAGGTTTTTTGGTGCAAGCAGACTTGAAATTGGCGTTTTGGGATGCTATATTGAGCCTTCTTTGCCCGATAAAGAAGAGCGGCTGAAAAATGTAAGCCGGTTTATAGGCAGACTTGCTGATGCAAGAAAGCTGGGCGTTAATCTTGTAGGCACTGAAACAACCCATTTTCCTTTGGATGCTGACGGAACAGAACGTAAAAAGGCTTATAAACTACTTGTTGATTCAGTTTTGCGAATGTCGGAAGCTGCAGAAAAAGAGGGGGTTCAAATTGGTATAGAGCCTGTTGCGGAACATGTGCTTAATACGCCGGAGCTTGCGCAGCAGTTATTTTATGATGTTGATTCTAATAAACTGCGAATTATTTTTGACCCTGTTAATTTGCTGCTGCCAAATACGGCAAGTCAGCAGGAAAAGATTTATAACGAAATATTTAGCGGCTTAGGCGAGCGTATTGCCGTTCTTCACATGAAAGATGTGGTGATGGAAGAAGGAGAAAAAGTATGGCGCAATATCGGCGATGGCATTGTCAATTATCCGTTTATTTTTGAATGGCTGCATAAAAACAAGCCTGATGTGCCTATTTTGCGTGAAGAAATAAGAATGGACAGCTATAAAAAAGATGTTGAAAAAATGAGGTATTTTCGCAATATATAACTTAAAAACAATCTAGTAAATTCTGAAAAACCAATACTTAGTAAGGGCGGCTGCAAGACGCCCTTACTAAGTATTGGTTAAATATTATCAAGCATCAAATCCTAAAATTCCGGCAATGTAATTTCTATATCACGGTCAGTCCCAAGACGAAAAAACTCACGCAGAACTTTCTCCAAAGAGGTTTTTAGGTCATGGCGGTCTGCGGCGGCACTTGTTAATATGGGAGTGGCTGTAAAATAATCTTCCCCAATATAAATGCGCCCTTCACCCACTTCGTAATTTTCTCCTATTGGGGCTTGGATAGATGCAGGGAAGAATGGAACAATGCTTATATCATCATCGCTTTTTATTGGGAAAATTACAGAATCACCATAATACAGTTCCATACTTTGTGTGCGGGAGCGGGTTATCTCCATAGTACCGGCCTTTGTTCCGCCCTCTATAATCAATTCATTTGCAAAATTATCAAAACCATAATTTAATATACGCTTTGTGTCAATCCATTTTTGTTCTTTACCCTTTGCACCCCATCCGCTTGCAAAAACTACAGATATAAGCTGCATGCCGTCCCGCTTGGCTGCACCAACAAAGCAATATCCCGCTTTTCCGGTATAGCCTGTCTTTACGCCGTTTGCCCCTTCAAACTCATGCAGCAGGCGGTTTTTGTTGGTAATGCTGTATGAAGTATGGCTGCTTGTGACTTGTTTATGTTCTGTATTGATAATTTCTAAAAACATTGTGTTTCTAAGTGCATACCGTGTTATTAACGCCATATCATAGGCGGTAGACTGATGATTTTCTGCATCCAGGCCGTTAGGTGTGGCAAAAAAAGTGTTTGTTGCACCCAATTCATGCGCTTTTTCTGTCATTGCATTGCAAAATTCTTCAACAGAGCCTGAAATATGTTCTGCAATGGCAATTGCGGCATCATTTGATGATTGCATCATAAGGGCATGCAAAAGGCCGGACAGTGAAATTTCTTCCCCTTTGCTAAGGTACATTTTTACTCTGGGTGCATCCTGTGCCCTTTTACTGACAGTCACTATATCATCAAGCTTTCCTTGTTCTAAAGCCAATACGGCAGTCATAATTTTTGTGGTAGAAGCCATAGCCAGCGGTTTGTGGGCATCTTTTTCCCACAATATACGCCCTGAATAAGCATCCATCAATATTGCGCCGTGGGCCTCAACTTCGGGTGCTTCAATCTCGTTTGCAAATACAGCAGCGCAGGGCCAAAAGGATATTAAAACCAGCAAAATAGCTGCAATTCTCTTCATAATTTCCTCCAAGTAAACTTTTATATTAATTTTCCTTGATTCTTCAAAAAATATGTGCTATAATGGCTTTTTGTAGATGGGATGTTCCTCTGAACGTTTAAAAATAAGGATTCAAGAACATCCGACGAAATTTAAGGAGGAAATTATGAATCAGTCAATTATCAAAGAGCTTGAAAAAGAGCAGTTAAAAGGTGATATCCCCGCTTTTAAAGTAGGTGACACCGTGCGTATCCACAATAAAATTGTGGAAGGTGCAAGAGAAAGAATACAGATTTTTGAAGGATATGTTATTAAGCGGCAAAATGGCGGCATCAAAGAAACGGTAACTGTGCGCCGTCTTTCCGGCGGTGTGGGTGTAGAAAAAACTTGGCCCATACATTCGCCCAGGGTTGATAAAATCGAAGTAGTTCGCAGAGGTATTGTGCGCCGTGCTAAACTTTTCTATCTTAGAGACAGAATAGGCAAAAAAGCCAAAATTAAAGAAGCTATTGTTATGCGTAAAAAATAAGAAATCAAAGGCGCTGTTGTATGCTTAATAAATATGTAAAAAACAGAATTGTACGAGGTATATTGGAATGGGCCCTTTGTTTGGCCATTGCTTTTCTGATATTTCTTGTTATTGATAATTTTGTTATGAAATCGGCCAGAGTATACGGCGGCTCTATGGAACCTACTTTCGGTCATCATGACAGGGTAATTATAAATCGCTTTGTCTATTTATTTTGGGAGCCGCAAGCGGGTGACATTATAGCATTTCCATATGCTGCCGACACATCACAGCATTATATAAAGCGCATTATAGGTGTACCGGGAGATGTGATGGACATGCGTGACGGCTTTGTTTACCGCAACGGAATTCGGCTGGATGACGAATTTTCCGGGGATAGAGTGTTTTCCGGTACGGTTTTCTTTCCTTTGCATGTGGAAGATGATACTTTTTTTGTCTTGGGAGATAACCGTCAAGTAAGTGAGGACAGCCGTTTTTCTGAGGTTGGCAATGTTCCCAGAAGAGATATAATCGGGCGTATAACATTTAGATGGCTTCCGTTTGACAGAATTGGTTTTGTAGAGTAATTAACAGATAGAGGTATAGAGGTACGATATGCGTTTGGATAAATATTTAAAGGTTTCGCGCCTTATAAAGCGGCGAACTGTTGCTAATGAGGCATGCGATGCCGGAAGAGTCAGTATTAACGGCAAACCGGCCAAAGCTTCTGTCAATGTTGCTGTGGGTGATGTTGTAGAGATAAAATTTGGCAGTTCTATGCAAAAAATCAAGATAACTTCTATTGCTGAACATATACGCAAGGAAGATGCAGCAGGGATGTATGATATACTGGATTAAAATACACTAAACTGCAAGGCGAGGCTTAGGTCTCGTCTTTTTCTTGTTGTTCTATCTGTTTGGGGGCATGGATATAATAGAGAGTAGAAAGAAGAGATTAGAGAGCAGATTGGTTTATTTGGGAGGGCGGTGTTTTGGGTATGGCTGATGAAAGAAGACCTGCCAGACATAAAATGATTATAGAGCAGCGTGAGAATGTTTCTATTAGCGGTGTTACGGATGTTATTTCTTTTGATGAAGAACAAGTTATTTGTGATACGGACTTGGGAGTGTTGATTTTGCGCGGCGAGAATTTGCATGTTAATAATCTAAATTTGGACAGCGGTTCGTTAGAAATTTTTGGGCAAATTGTAGGTATAAGTTATGAGGACCAAGGACAAGGACAAATGAAAGGGAAGCAGTCCTTTTTCGGAAAAATTTTCAAATAGAACCCGGAATTGATAATCAATGCATTGATAATTATTTTTTGGGGTGGTGAAATATGATAGTTTCTTTGTCGGGTCAGGCTATTTCTTTTCTTGTTTCTGCCCTTGGCGGCTTTATATTGGGTGTGGTATATGATATTTTCCGGGTTTTCCGTAGGATTGTGCGGCACAAAACCGCTTTTACCACTGTCACGGATGCCGTTTTTTGGATAATTTCCACATTGCTGATGTTTTACATATTGCTGTACATAAACTCCGGACAGTTTAGGGGTTATTTTGTGTTGGGGGCTGTTTTAGGATGCGTGATATATTTATGTACATTAAGCCCATTGTTTATCAAACTTTCTCTTGCAGTTTTATACAAAATAAAAAGGTTGATTTTGATTGTTACAGAAGCCGTTACTGCGCCTTTTCGCTGGCTTTACAATCTCTTGCGTCCCAAGGCCGCCTTTATTTACAGGACTTCCAGACGCAAGGGAAGGGATATAAAAAGGGGATTGCAATACAGCGGCAGATATGTTAGAATGAAGAGTGACCATGTATACAAAAAGATAAAAAGAAGGCGGGAATATGCAGAGCAAGGGCAAACACATCCGGATTGATAAACGAAAAGGGCGGCAGAAAGCGGCTTTTGGACTGCGTCTTGTAATCCAGCTTGCTTTGTTGGCAGTTGTTGTGGCGACTGCACTTATTGTTGCCGCATCTTCCCTGGATGACATTGCACAGGCCAATATGCAGCTTGCTGTTTTAGAGGAGCAAATTGCTGCCGAAATTGCCAGACAGCAAGAGATTGCGGATTCTGCCGCATATATTCAGTCCATAAGCTTTATAGAAAATATTGCTAGAGAAAGGCTTATGCTTGTGCGGCGTGATGAAATTATTTTTGTAATGGTGGAAGAATAGACATGTCTGATAAGCGGGGAATAACTATGTTTGAAATTAATAGTCATAAAGATTCGCAAGAAAATTATCAGGCTCTATATGTTGCCATTCAATCGCATATGAAGGATGAAGATGACCTTATTGCCAATTTAGCTAATATTTCATCTTTCATTTACTGGACGCTTGAAGACATAAATTGGTCAGGTTTTTATTTAATGAAAAACAAAGAACTTGTTCTTGGCCCTTTTTGCGGCAAACCGGCTTGTACCAGGATTAGTGTAGGGAAGGGCGTTTGCGGCACGGCGGTTTATCAGGAACGTATAATCGTTGTACCTGATGTTCATAATTTTGATGGCCATATTGCATGTGACGGTGAAACAAAATCGGAAATTGTGCTGCCCATATTTAAAGGCGGCAAAGTATTTGGGGTTTTGGACATAGACAGCCCTATTGCAAACCGATTTTCCGAATTGGATAAAGAATATTTGGCAAAAATAGCTGAATGTATCAGTAGCTTTGTAAATAAATCAGATAATCAAAAGCGATGATGGGATTTACGGCCCCGGAGCTTTTGCCCGGCGCAGGATGGCGCAAATGAGACTGTTATATAAGCTATAACAGTGAAGTAAGGTGGTACCGCGAATTTTCGCCCTTACAGCAAATGCTGTAGGGGCTTTTCTAATTGTGAGAGGAGAATACAAATGAATGTATTAGAGGTGCTTAAACAGCGGGGTTTCATTGAGCAAATGACACATGAGGACACAATGTCAGAACTGCTAGAAAAGAAAAAACTAACTTTTTACAATGGTTATGACCCTACGGCTGATTCGCTTCATATTGGACATTATCTTACTTTCATGGCTCTTAGCTGGATGCAAAAGGCGGGCCATGTACCTATAGTACTTATGGGCGGCGGGACGGGTATGGTGGGGGACCCGGACAAAGTTGATGAAATGCGCCCTTTGATGGAAATTTCAGAGATTGACCATAATGTTGAGCGTTTTAAAGAACAAGCAATGAAATTTATTGACTTTACAGAAGGCAAGGCCATAATGGTTAATAATGCCGATTGGTTGCGTAATTTGCGTTATGCCGATTTTATAAGAGAATATGGCATACATTTTTCTGTAAACCGTATGTTGTCTGCCGATAAATATAAGACCAAATTTGAAGGCAGCGGCCTTAATTTCTTTGAACTTAATTATATGATAATGCAGGCATATGACTTTTTGGAACTTAACAAACGCTATGACTGTGTGCTGCAAACCGGAGGCAATGACCAGTGGAGTAATATCATAGCCGGAGTGGAATTAATACGCAGAGTCAGCGGTAAATCTGCTTTTGGAATGACTTTTACACTTTTACCCAGAGCAGACGGCCAAAAAATGGGTAAAACATTGGGCGGAACATTGTGGTTGGATGCTAAGAAAACCAGTCCATATGACTTTTATCAGTATTTTCGCAATGTGCATGATGGGGTAGTGCGGCAGTATTTGTCCCTTCTTACTTTCTTACCTATGGAAGAAGTAGAACGTCTTTCGGCTGCGAAGGACACGGAAATAAACAAGTCTAAAGAGGTGCTGGCATATGAAGTGACCAAAATTGTACATGGTGAGGAAGAGGCGGTAAAAGCCCAAGAAGCTGCAAAATCATTGTTTTCAGGCGGAGGAGGGCAGGGCGCTCCTTCTACTGAAATACTTTCGGTGGATTTTGAAGGCGGTATGGACATTGTGGATGTAATGATTCTTACAGGGCTGGATAAATCCAAAAGCGATGCACGCCGCACTATACAGCAGGGCGGTTTGACTGTTGGCGGTGTGAAAGTGGCTGGTACGGACTATAAATTGACTATTTCAGATTTTAAAGACGGGGAGGTTTTGCTGCAAAAGGGTAAGAAAAATTTTCATAAGATTGTTTTAAAATAAAGAATCCGTATATCAAAACCCCTGCAAAACTTATATATAAGTTTTGCAGGGGTTTTGATATTTTTTAGCTTGCAGCACTTGACAGAGTTCTATAACATTTAAAATACTACTCTGCTTTTAATATCCTTGAAGAATACGGAGCAACCGGGATATTACAGATGGAGTGATGATGAATTTTTTCTCCGGATAATAAATCAGTAAAACCGCCGCCGTGAATTTTTGATAAATCCAAATATTCATGATATTCATTGATATTAATAGACACAAATATACGTTCATTGTTTATATATCTTTCAAATACAAGCGGTTTATGGTATTCCAAGTAAATTTCCCTATAACTTCCATATTTTAATGCACTTTGGTTTTTTCTTATGTCAGCAAGCTTACATATATAGCCTTTTAACCACGGAATATCTGACGGTGGATTTTCAATGTCGATATATGGACGCAGGGGCTTATCTGAACCGCTTTCTTTTTCGCCGCATATTCCCCATTCACTTCCGTAATATATAGAAGGAATGCCGGGTAAAGTGAATAAGAGGGCATATAATGTACTTAAAAAAGCAGGATTATTTATATTACTTGCTATTCGCGGCTGGTCATGGTTGTCCAGAAAATTAAATAAGGGTAAGCCTTGATGCGGCACAGCGTTTTTCAAACAATATGCCAGTTCATACAAGTTATTGTCATTGTGGCTGGAGAACAAGCTTTTAAAAAGTATATAGTTGGTGACACTGTGCAAAGTATCTGTATTTACCCATTTTGAGTAGTCACCATGTACTACCTCGCCCATAAGCCAAAAATCCGGCTTTTTATCTGTTGTTACACGCCGCAGCTTTTTCATAAATTCAAAGTCCAATTCATCGGCAACATCCAGGCGCATTCCGTCTATATTAAATTTTTCAATCCAGTGACGTGCCGCGTCCAGTAAATATTCCTGCACAGACTCATTATGCATATTGAATTTAGGCAATTCGTAATAACCGCCCCATGTATCGTATGTAAAATGGTCTTGAAGTGGACTTTGCCGGCTGAAATCTACGCCAGAAAACCAGTCGGCATAGTCTTTGTTGCCGTTTTGAAGCTCTTTGAATGCAAAAAAGTCACGGCCGCAGTGGTTAAAAACGCTGTCCAAAACAATCCGAACATCATTTTCATGAAATGATTTAACAAGTTCTGCAAAATCGTTGTTTGTTCCGATTCGATTATCGATTGTGAAGTAGTCTGTAACGTCATAGCCATGTGTGCGGGATTTTAGAACCGGACTGAACAGCACTGTATTGCATCCCAAATCTTTGATATGCGGCAGCCATTTTTCAATTTCTGCAAGGCCGTTTGTTTGCAGCTCATAATTGTTGATGAACGGCGCTTTGGCCAATGAAAGTGTGTAAATGTGATAAAATACCGCTTCTGTAGTCCAATGTTGTTTCATCAGTAATTCCTCCTATATACCTACCGATAGGTATAAAATTTATATTATTTAAGGCGGAAAATCCGCCTGCATAATATTTATGTTATTTATGCATATATTCCGTGCATAAATTGGTGTACAAGTTCTTTTGCCAAATCTTCATCAAGTAAACTTTCAGAGATGCCGCTGAATGCCAAGCTTATGTATGCATTAATTGCACCGATAAAAGACCATGCAAGACGCTTGTCTTTATCTCTCAAATTACTGTGATATTCCGACATGCTAATAAACATTCTTCCTATAATGCCATATTGCTCAAGATGATATTTCTGCACCATATCAAACACTGACGAAGACTTTGGTGTGTATAAGTTTGACATAGTCAGCCGGTAAAATACTTCGTTTCCGGAAGCAAATGAAAAGTATGCTGATGCAGCATTTGTAAGAGTTTTGAAAATATCTTCATAATACATTTCCGGATTAGCGTTATAAACAGCTTTTTTTGAAATTGCATTATTTAAGTGAGTATAGTTATTTTGGCAAACGGCATCAAATAAGCCTTCTTTACTGCCGAAATAATAATAAAGCGTGGGCTTTGTTATGCCTGCGGCCAAAACAAGTTCGCTGACCGAGGTGCCTTCATATCCTTTTTCGGAAAACAGCTTCAGGGCAGCAGACAAAATATTTTGTTTTACATTGTTTGTTGTGTCCATATTTACATTATATACTGTTCGGTATATGATGTCAAGTGCTTGTTTATATTTTTTTCAAAGTTCTGTCGACAAAGTATATCTTTGCCGACAGTCGTTGGGGGTTGTGCTGTTATTATCTTTTAGTATTTTCTCATCACTCTCGTACCCGAAATGGTCATATATTTTTCTTTTGTGGCCAAACCACCTCTAATGTGCCTTTCGGATTTATTAATCTCAAGAACGGCTTTGGCTTGACTGGCTAAATTGGGGTTTATTTTAACCAATCTTTCTGTCACATCCTTATGTACTGTAGATTTTGATATGCCGAATTTTTTAGCTGTTTCTCTTACGGTGGCGTTACTTGAGATAATAAAATTTGCAACTTCTACGGCTCTTTCTTCGATGTAGGCTTTCACCAAATTGCCCCCTCGGGGAAGCCCGCTTGGGCTTCTTTTTCGCTCCATACAATATATGTAGGGATTGTGCAAGATATGAAAAAAGCGATAATTTGGCCGTGGGATATTAGTTATTGTATGAAAAATATCTTCTTGACTGTAATTTTGTAATGTTATACAATTAATATTGATATTAGCTTGTATTATTATAAACTACCAGAATGGAGGATGAAATATGGCAAAGTATATTCCGGAGCCCTTTAGAATCAAGATGGTGGAGAAAATTAAAATGCTCTCTCACGAAGAAAGGGCCCAGCGGATAAAGTCGTCAAATTATAATGTATTCGGCCTAAAATCCGACGAAGTGTACATTGATTTGCTGACAGATTCCGGAACCGGGGCAATGTCATCCGAACAATGGGCCGGAATTATGCTGGGTGACGAGGCATATGCAGGTGCCAGAGGTTATTATAATTTAGTGGAAGCAGGGCAGGATATTTTTGGATACGGTTATATACAACCGGTGCATCAGGGCAGGGCGGCAGAAAAAGTGCTGTTCCCCCTATTTTTATGCGCAGGTAAATATTCTATATCCAACACATTTTTTGATACGACAAGAGCCCATGTGGAGCTTGCAGGCGCAAGGGCTATTGACTGTGTGGTGGAAGCTGCAAAAAATCCTTCTGTCAGGGCGTCTTTTAAAGGCAATATGGACATTGTGCGGCTCGAAGGATTGATTAATGAATTGGGCAAAGAAAATATTGGAATAGTTGTTACAACAGTGACCAATAATTCCGCAGGCGGACAGCCCGTATCTATGGAGAATATGCGGAAAACTTATGAAGTATGTAAAAAATATGATATACCTGTAGTTATTGATTGTGCCAGGTTTGCAGAAAATGCTTTCTTCATAAAGAGGGATGAAGCGGGGTATCAAGATAGTACACTTAAAGATATTATCAGAGAGATGTTTACGTATGGAGATATGTTTACCATGTCCGTCAAAAAAGACGGCATTGTAAACATCGGAGGCCTTATAGGTGTAAAAGACGCCGAACATCCGGCTATATTAGGTATTAAAGCAAACTGCATATCGTATGAAGGGTTTTATACATACGGCGGCCTTGCAGGACGTGATTTGCAAGCAATGTCCATTGGTCTTTATGAAGGTATTGACGAAGACTTTTTGCGTTATCGTATTGGTCAATGCGAATATTTAGCAGCACTTTTGGATGATGCCGGTGTTGTATATCAATCGCCTGTAGGCGGCCACGGTTTGTTTATTGATGCGTCTGCTATGTTTCCTGAAATACCGTATTATGAGTTTCCCGCTCAGGTATTAGCGATAGAGCTTTATAAAGAAGCCGGAATAAGGTCCTGCGACATCGGAAGCTTTATGCTGGGTAATGACCCGGATACAGGGGAGCAGCTTAAATCTGACTTTGAGTTTACTCGTTTTGCCATACCGCGCAGGGTTTATACACAGGCACATTTTGATATAATGGCCGAGGCACTTATAAATATCAAAGCCAGAGCACACAGCATAACAAGAGGATATAAAATAATATGGGAGCCGCCGATTTTGCGGCATTTTCAAGCAAAACTCACGCCTTTGGCGTGAGTTTTGTGCATATAAATATACCTTGTTCCTTTTGTATTTTAAAAATTCCGTCAACAAAACCTTCTTTTACCAGAGCATACAATTCATCACTTACAGAATCAGGCATTTCATTATATGATTTTATGTACGACATAATATCATCAATATCCGTAACCTCAAGCGAATCGATGTACCGCCTTTGTTCTGTTTTATTAAAAAAATTACCCAGAATTTCTAAGCCGTTTTCAAGAGTAAAAGAGAGATTTTTTGAATGAGAAAAAGATGCTTTATCTTCAAGTTTTTGATATATTTCACCCAGCTCTTTCAATGTCATACTTCCTGTTGTTGATGCATAAAAACGACCACCTGATTTTAACACTCTTTTAACTTCCGATAAAGCGATGTCTATATCAGGTACATGATAAAGCATATGATTTGCAATTATAATATCAAATGTATCATCATCATAAGGTATATTTTGTATATCAATTTGCTGAAATGAAAAAAGCGGATTATCCCGCAATAAATCTTTTGCCTTTTGAACCATTAACGGGGAAAAGTCCGAAAGAATAATATTTGCTTTTTTCGGCAAATGATTTTCTCTGTTATGCCAATTACCCGCTGTCCCGCATCCCAGTTCCAAAACCGTTATATTTTCATCCCAAATATATTGGTCAAAAATCCAATTTCCAAAGCCATATTTATTTACGCTGTACTTATCATGAAATTCTATTCTGGTTGTAAGCGTATCAGTTTTGACATACAATTCTTTCAGGCGTTCAGGTTTAGTCATTATTGACATTGCAGCACTCTTCTTTCGTTAATTATTTTGATAAACACTTGCTTTCAAGCTAAATGACATTGGAAACAAACCCTTGTTGAAGTCGTAGTTAAATAAACCATCCCCAACATTTTTGCATCCGCCTGCGTCAAAGAAATTTTCTTGGAATTCATTAAAGCAGTCAATATGCAGACCGGCAGAAGTAAGCGAGTTGATTATGTCTGAAATTGTATGCATCCAGAAATATGCTTTTACGCCGCTCTTAGATTCAGAAGCATACCCTCCTATTGAATCGTCAACATCGGGTTCTTTCTTAAAATAGGGATATTTGATTTTCGTGATATTTTCTAAAAGCTTTCCTTCATCAAACATCATAAAAAATGGGTGACTTTCAAAAATATAAAAATACCCATCGTCTTTTAGTAGATGTTTTATAGTTTTGCCCCATTTCTTTAAATCAGGAAGCCAGCCAATCGCTCCTTCTGAAACGAATACCACATCGTATTTTTCATTGTGATTTTTCATAAACTCCATAATATCCGATTCAATGAAGTCTACGTTAGAAATACCTAAATCTTTGGCAAGTTTTTTGGCATATAGGATATTATCGGGAACCAAATCAACACCAACGGCTCTTTCTCCCATCTTTGCCAATAAAATAGTGTCTGCTCCTGTATTGCATTGAAGGTGAATTATTTTTTTGCCGCTTAAATCTCCAAGCTCGCTCTGAATGTATTTATTAAACTTATGGCTGCCTTCAAGTAATAACTTTTTAAAATGGATATAATGATTTTCGGAAATTTGCCCCCATGCATGTTTGTTTGATTCTATTTCTTTCATTTTGGGACCTCCTAAAATATTTCTTTACATTATAACATGTCAACTGCAAAACTGCCATTTATTTTACATATCTGCGATATTTATACTTTAATTAAATTTTTGATTAATTATATATAATCCTGTTGACAAGCAACCCGCCAACATTCTTTGAATATACTAAATTTCAAGGATGTTTTCGGAGGAGCTTATATGCGCAAAATTAATGCAAATCAAGTAGATGCAGGGAAACTACTTATAAGCACGACAACACATGGCAATGCCTTGCCGGTTGGTAATGCAAGAATTTCTGTTTTCGGTATTGACAGTCAGGGCAATGAGGTGCAGGTAGAGGAGCTTACCACAAACAATTCCGGCCGCACACCGGAAATTGAACTGCACACACCGCCTTTGGACTATTCGTTATTGCCGGGCAGCCCAATGCCGTATTCACAATATAATATAACAATAGATTCACAAGAATTTGACACACTTACAATCAAGGATATTCAAATTCTGCCGGACACAACGGCTATACAGAATTGTCATCTGCAGCCTGCAGGAATCATTTCACATCAAATCGAAAGCGAGATTATAGACACGCCGCATCACACGCTGTACTACGAATATCCTCCGAAAGACCCGGAAGATGCCGTTAAAAATATACCGCCGCCCACAGGATTTGTGGTTCTGGATAGAGTTGTAGTGCCCGAAACTATTGTTGTTCATGCGGGTCATCCGGATGCACCTGCGCCTAACTATTTTGTGCCGTTTAGAGATTATATTAAGGAGAAGTTTTGTTAAAGAAGGGTAATGCGGGCTTTCAACAAAGCCCGACAAATTTGAAATGAATTTTGATGTCTTGCGATTTAATGCCATCAATTACTTGTTTTTCGCCGACTTCGATTTTATCAATTAGACTTTCCAACAAATCCCTATCCACTTCTTCGAGAGTGGATTTTTCTTTTATAAGAAGAATCCAACGTTCGATGTCGTGGCACTTCGTTTGTGTTTGCTCTACTGCTTGGGTAAGTGAGGATAGCCTGTCAGATATTTCGGCTAGTTTGGCATCGGCTTCCTTTGCCATTTTGGTAAAGTCAACCGCTGAAATGTTGCCGCCTACTTTTTCTTCATACAACTGCTCAATGCGAGATTCAACCGCTTGGTATTGACGCTCCAGTTCCTTGCGTTCTTTAGCGATGTCACGCTTTTCGGTTTTATGAAAACCTACCAGCTTTTGTAGCAAGGTTTCCAAAATGCCGTTTTCGTCTAAATGTATTTGCTCTGCTTGTTCTTTGATGCTATTCAATATCAGTTTCTTTAGTGCCAATTCTGAAACTCTGTGCCATGAGCAAGCGACCCTGCCGCTATTAACATGAGTCCTGCAACAGTACGCACCATATTCCATTTTCTTTCCGCTTGGAAAAGTTTGTTTGTCGCAGTAGTACATCATCGGAGAGCCGCAATCAGCACAAAAGATTAGCCCAGTAAACAGACATGGACGAGGTTCACGTTGGTTTGCAGATTTAGCCTTTGCGTCATTGCCGACTTGTTGTACGCGTTCCCATATCTCTTTACTAACAATGGGTTCATGCGTGTTTTCTGCACGTATCCATTCGCTCTTGTCCCTCTTTTTTCTGCCGCCCCCACGAAATGCTTTGTTTTTGCGCTTGAATGACGTGGTATGCCCGATATATGATTCATTTTCCAATAAACGCTTTACTGTCGATAATATCCATATATCAGAGCATTTTGATTTTTCTTTCACTTCACGATTCATTCGCAGTTGGTAGTAACGCTTTGGCGGTAAAATGCCATCTTTGTTTAATGCGCCGGCAATAGATGAATAACCCATGCCCTTTGCCCGCATTTCAAAAATGCGCTTTACCACTTCGGCGGCATAAGAGTCGATAATTAACCTCGTATGTTCTTCAGGGTTACGCATATAACCATATGGCACACTACCCGATAATTTCTGCCCATCTCTTGCTTTTGCCATTAGCACCGAAGTAATCCTGTCGCTAAGATTCCTTAGAAAGTAATCGTTCATAGCGTTAAGGAATGGTATGATATCATTTTCGCCGTCCTCTGTGTCTATACCATCAGACAATGCCACAAAGCGGCAATTAAGGGATGGTAGCTCTTCTTCGAGGTACTTGCCGGCCTCAAGATAGTTTCTGCCAAAGCGTGAGAGGTCTTGGACAAGCACAAGATTGATTATGCCTTGTCTTGCATCCGTCATCATGTCTTGAAAACCTTTGCGATTGAAGTTACCGCCAGAAGCTCCATTATCGATGTATACACGCTTTTCAACCCAGCCGGGCATCATGTCTATAAACTTTGATAACATGGCTTGCTGGTTTTCGATGCTCATGGATTCAGTTTCACGGTAGGCAACGCTATCACGGGAAAGGCGGATGTACATACCGACGTTATACAGCTTACTCATGCCGTTACCTCTGCAATCTGGGTCGTTGCCTTTGGCAACTGCTCGGGTATGCTACCGACATAATTGTAAACAATTTGAACTTCGCATATTCGCTTACCGTTGATTCTTTGCGGTTCACTGATAATAATTTTATCAATCAGCAAAAGCAAAGTTTCAGAATCCAGCGTATCAAGTTCGGTATAGCATTTCATTAGATGTGTCCAAGTCCCCGCTGTATCAGTTTCTTGTTTCATATCTTTAATGCGCTTTTCAAGCATATCAACCGATTGCAGCCGCTCCACTCTATCTTGCTCAAACTTCTGAATCTGACGCTTAAACATGGCTTTGGGAACAACACCCGTTACCTTGTCCTCGTATAGATTTTCTATAAGAAAGTCAAGTCTGGTTATCTGCTTTTTGTGTGCTTCAAGTTCGCTTTGATAAGCTGCACGATATGACATTGTTTCGTTGCTCTGCGCCGAGAGGATAGATTCGATAATGCGTTCCTCGTTGTACTGTACCATCTGGGCATGAGTGCGTATTTGCTCAATAACCAATTCACTCAAAGCGTTTTCGTAGATGATATGGGCAGTGCAGGCTATCTTGCCGCTTTGGGCATAGCTGCTACATAGGTATGAAACATACTTAACTCCGCTTCCGTCGGCTTTGGTTCGACGCTCAACTGATGCCCTTAACCTGCTGCCGCAATCTGCACAATACAGTAAGCCGACAAACAAATTTGTTTCGCCATCAGCACGGCGACGCGGCTTGTAGTTCTTGCGACCCATTTCTTGCACACGTTCCCACAAAGCCCGTTCAATCAATGGTTCATGCCTATTCTCGAACCTTATCCATTCATCTTTCGGCTTCTTGATTTGCTTTTGATTTTTGTAGGATAATGAACTTGACTTGCATTGTACCAAGTTACCAATGTAAACTTCGTTTGCGATAATGGCTTTAATAGTGCTGTCATTCCACATGCGATTGCTTGAACGTGGGTTTTTGCGGTTTTGGCTTTGATAGTAGTAATCCTTTGGAGGAATAACACCATCTTCATTAAGGCCGACTGCGATAGCCCTGTAGCCCATGCCGCTCACTCGCATTTCAAAAATCGAGCGTACAATAGGGGCGGTATTGTTATCAACCACAAAGCCGTGGCGGTTGTTCGGGTCTTTAGCATAACCGTATGGAGCGTATGCGCCGATATACTTGCCATTTTCAGCACTAATCCGCTTCGCAGCTTTAACCTTTTTGCTGGTCGATTTGGAGTGTTGCTCATTAAACCAGTTGCGGAACACCATCATGTCGTCCAGCTTTTCGTTAAGGGATATTAGTTCGCATCCGTGTTCAGGCAAGAACACCTCGGCGAGATTGCCGACTTCCAAATAATTTCTGCCAAGCCTAGAGAGGTCTTTAATAAGGATCGTATTTATAAACCCCTGCTTAACATCGGACATCATTCTTTGGAACGCCGGACGGTTTTGGTTTGTACCTGAAAATCCGTCATCGACATAGATTTCTTTTAACTCCCACCCCATCTCATTTACGTGCTTCGTGAGCATCAGCTTTTGGTTCTCAATCGAAACGCTCTCGCCTGCTCTCATATCTTCATTACTTAGACGTACATAGACACCAACCTGTTTGTCCTGTAGTTTAGCCATTTTGATAACCTCCGTAATCTTATGGCAAAACGCAAGATTGGCAATATGATTTTACACTACATATTATAGCACATATTTTTTCATATTGCAGCCCCTTTTATTGCCACCAAATAAATTTTTGCTTTCTGCATTAGACGGTTTCTCCTAAAGCAGCGTTCTCATCTCGCAGTATTTTTCTGATCGTCAAATCTTCCAACGCCTTGCCTAATTCAATTTCACCTTTGTGAATATTAGTAACACGATAATGCGTCTTGCCTATTTTCTTCTCGTAATATGTAGTAACAGGCTCATTATTCGCCTTACTACTTGTATCATTTTGTTCCATTTCATCAACTCCCTCATTTGGTGCTATTAAAAAGATATTCAATTAAAAGTCCAATAATACGCAAAAAGCCCGTACTTACAGCAAAAAAGGACAACTTTTTGCGTATGGTTTGGAGTTTCAATATAGTTGACTTTGTTTCACAACAACCAAACCGCTAAAAGCGACATAATGCCAGTTTGCCGTATAGTAACGAATAAACCAGCACTCCCCTCATTCTGATGACGAGTTACCCCCATTGCGTGCGACGCTTCTAACGCTCGGGCTGTGGCTGGGCAAAAGTATCATTATTTGTTTTTGGTTATTGTTATGACCGCCATAGAAATGTCGGTATTTTTCAAGGAGCTGTAAGACTGTAATGTACCAAGTTGAAGTGGGTTGGAGCCCGTCGCCTTGTCAGGCGTAGGCCTCCAATATCCCTTTGAGGACTGAGGCTTGATGTTCATTTGCCAGCTTTTGCAAGTCAGTCAAAACAGCAATCTGCTCTTGACTGAAAATGCGCTTATGCGGACTGTTTTGACCATCGAATATTACGCCTCCGCCATTTCCTTGGATGGTGTCTATGAGATAGCCCTCATCAACAGTGAGCGTCAGCAGGTCACGGCGAATTGTTCGTTCGTTTACGCCTAACTCAAATGCTAAGTTGGGGATATTATCTTTTTTACGTCCTCGTAAGATGCGAACTAATTCAGCTCTGCGTCCTGCTGCCGTCACTGCTCTCACCCCCCTTTTGCTTTCAGTCTTGAATCAATAATAAAAGTCAAACCGGGCATTACTTGTCCGCTTTGAAAAAATAATTTCTGAAATTTATTTGGGTTGATAAGATACATAAAAAAGCCTGCTCCTTTCACGGTTTACGTGAAGCGGAACAGGCTTTGAAGTTCGACAAAAAAGATAACAAAAAAGACCGGGGCAAAGCGGCAGTGATATATTGCTAATCACTGCTCCGCTTCACCCCGGCCATTTGGATATACGTTGCCCTTTACTGCATAATGCGTGTAACCGATTGCTTCCTTTGGCGAAGGGGGCTATCCTGTATTTGTGCTGATACACTATATACGCCTTAGAGTTGTCGCTTATAACTTGGATTGCCAAGCCAACATAAAGGCAGATATGAGCGGTAACTGCTTGAAGTATAAGCAGTAAGCACTATACAGGGGTCGTTGCCCTCTCCTTCGTAAGCCCAATGGGTCAGTTACCAGTCAGGGATCGATACCGTTGCACGGAGGCTGAAACCTTATGCCCTCATACGAAGGGGCATGTCTATATACTTTGTATAGATATTATGACATGGATTATGTTGTAGCTTTGCATTATGACCCGTGGCTGTATGTCTTTGGTGCTGTGGTTGTGATGCTATTCGTTCCTTTTTCGTTGCTGTTATCTAAGGATATGACGATAAGGATATTATGGAAAGCTACATAGTTAAAAGGCTTGTGTGTATTATCGGTTAATCAGCCAGAGTGTTTATCTTATTTGGCTCTGGCAGCAAATATGTCAGTAATCACTATATTTCTACAATGAGGACATTTATGCCTCACCCTAATTGTACGCTCCGGTCTGCCCAAAACATCTATTGCTCTTTTTTCGCATTTGGGGCATGAAAGCATGAAGTCCGGTGAATAGTCGGCTCCAAACTCCGTATCTTGCGTACGATTGAGCATTTTTTGTAATTGCTTTTGTGACTGTCTTGCTTTTCGTGCCATTAACTCTAAACTCCCTTTGACTTTGAATATTTTCGACTGCACTATTTAACGAAGTTTATTTCACTTCATTTAATGACAGCAGTGGATTAAAACCTATGTAGCGCACATATGATGCTTTAACTACTATCTGCAAATACAACCGATTAGTTAAGTCATATGTAAAAAAGAGATTTCTGTGTAGAAAGCCATAAAAGACTTCCTACACAATTCCCTTAACATAACCACTCGTTTTTAGCTTTATCCGAGCTGCACGCTTTGATACGCCATACACATCGGATATTTCTTCTGGCAGCAAATCATAAGCAAGTATATCTAAATCTTCATCCTTGCCCAGCGTTATCCATCCTTTGTAAAATCCATGTTCCCTTAGCAGTTGTTTGATAAAGGGCCTGAATGTGGCATCTGGCATAGTGATGGCGGCTGCAAAATAATCCGCATGATGCTCGCGCCATTGTTCCGCCGTGGGATTATCTTTTTTAGACAGCTTGCTTTCAATATTGCTGCGTCGACAGTAAACAATAGGCTCTATATCGCTGCTCCACTCAAAATCAGGGTCGAAAGGTTTTCCATCAAATGTTTCGCCGGTGTAGACATGCCATTGCATGGTTATATGGCCGCCTTCGTGCATACCGGTAAAAAGAGCGAGGTGTTCCTTGTCGTCACCCATGATTGAATTATCCATTACAACAGAGCGTGCAGGTACGACAACTTTTTTAATGCTTTCATTTTCTTTGTCAAATACCTTAATCTTGCCATCCCTAAACGCTGTCAATGCCAAAATAGGCTTGTCCGTGTCGTTACTGTATATGTCGTGGAAAAGAATCTGCATACCTAAGTAAGACTCAAGGAAGTGCTGGTAATTTATTTTTCCGGGCTGTCGCAGAAATTCCGGCTTATAATCCTTCAATACCGCATGGGCATACTCGTCTATCTCACGATTGTATAATATAGGCTGATAGTTATTGTTGCGGTCAAAACGATTTGCTTTAAGTTGTACCATGTGGTTATCATCCTCCCTGTTATTTGTTTTTTTCTGCCTCTTTTTGGCGTATAAATGTCTTCCAATCTTCTTCTTTAATAAACCCCGCCTTTGTTTGACGGGTGGCGTATCTTATCAAATCACCGACTTCCTCATGCATAAAAGTGTCTGCGATATCATAAGGCACATCTCGGTTCTCACGGCTTGCAAGGTCAAACATCAGAGCCGTTTCTTCTTCAGTAAGATTCAAGAAAACTGCCAATTTCTCCAATACTTCACCGTCAAATGGTCTTTTATTGCCATTTTCAATTAGGCTCATATACTGCTGTGTAAATCCCAAATGGTCGCCTACATCTTTCATGGTAAGCTCACGCGGGTCGGCAAGCCTCTTTTTTCTGATATATCGCCCAAACCGTAAATATTTCTCCTTCATGGTGCATACCTTCTTCCATGCTATGATGTGTAACTAGATTAACCTTTGAAGCATGATACAACCAATTAGTTAAGTTACAAACATAGGATATCATGGCGAAAGAATGCTTGTCAAGAGAAATTTTTTTAGTTTCTTTATTTTTGTTAAAGCTTCATAGATAGACGACAAAATTCTTGTGATAGATATGCAACTTTATGACAGATGCTTGCACTGCATGTCTTTACTGGTGTGGTGGGCGAAAATGAGCCAAGGCGATGTGTAAGTGAAGGGTTAAAATGGATTGCTTGCGGATATTTTGTCAGTGACGGTTATTCTTCGGTAACAAACGTCAAGACAGACTAATATGCACTATACGCTCTATGCTCTGTCAGAACAGCCCAAATAATGTGTAGCAGCTTACGATATATGGATGGTCAAGGCAACATAATGGCGCTAGCACTCTGCTTTCTTGCAGTAATACTATTCACGCAAATGCAGGTCATTACTGATAGCAAGGCCTACCCCGAGACTGAGTTTAACTAACCTAAAGCACTTCCAAAATACCATTAGTTTAAGAGAATTCTCTTAAACTAATGGTATTTTGGGATGACTCTTGTTGTGAGTTCTTAAATTAGTTAGCCCTGCAAATAATCAATATGAGTGTATGGTGTTGGTAATGGCAAGTTATTTTCAATATCGGCAAAAGCCGAAACAGATAATCCAAGCACCATGAGCATTGCCAAGAATATAGCAATAATTCTCCTCCTCATTAAAACTCACCTCCATATATAATTCGTTTGTATATTTCTGCGGATAGTGCCTTAACTTCCGCCTCTTTCTTCGGCCTCCTATTGCGCTTATGGGTTGCTATCAATATCTCACAGTAATCAAGTGCTACAAAATGCTTACCTGCTTCAAGTAATTTCGGAATTGATATGTCATATAGGAATTGGCATGAATCAACTTCATGACGTTTAATGATATGATGCAATGATTCAAATTGGAGCATGTAGACTTCGTTTGATTTGGTTAACTTGCCTGCCTTTGAAAGTAAACTTATGCATTCATCAAATTTTTTAATATTTATAAGGCAACGTATTTTACAATATAAGTTTTCAAGGTAGTGCTGCTCATTCTCTTCAAAATACTCAAAAGCTTGGTCAAAGTAATTAATGCTTATTTTATTCTCGTTCATTTTATGGTGCAGACATCCAAAATTGTGTAATACCACGCCATATTGCTTCCAATCTCCTATGCTCTTGGCATCAGATAAGCACTTAGTAAGTAAGTCATTTGCAAGCCCAAATTCATTCAACCTTATGTAATTTATGGCCAGAGTAGAATTAATATTTAGCCGAGAAATGCTTACTCGTTCATTATCCAGCATCCCACTCGCTCTTTCGAGAAATCTTATTGAGTGAAATGGTTTGCCGAGCCTAGCGTAACAGGCTGCAATATTGTTGAATAGTGCCGGTTCTTTGTCAAATGATGCTTGATAATATGAATAAGCCTTCAGGTTGTAATCCAGAGCTGTTTTATATTCTCTCCGGTACATATGAAGAAAGCCTCTATTGAAGTAGTAATGATATAAAACCTCTTCGCTCATTTCATCCAAAGAAGAAGCAACTATACCTAATATCTTTTCAGCCTCATCAATCTTACCGCTCTCTAACACCAATAATTTAATTTCAAATAACCTGTATAATGCAACTAAATTCTTTTCAAATTCAAGATTAAGAATAGCAGCAGCCTCGTTACACAGCAGCCTTGCTTTAACCAAGTTTCGGTTTCGGATTATATCACACCAGTAATTTAGTTGATTCCTAAAAGCAATTAGTTCCTCTTCCGTCAAAGGTGCATTCTCGACCTCCAAAACAGCTTTAATATTTTTCAATAAATCACCTTTACATTCCGCTTGTCCGCTCTCAATTTGACTAAGATGACCTTGGGTTAAGCCCAGCTTCAATGATATATAGTCTTGCGAAAGCTCTTTACTTTCTCTAATCAGCCTAATTTTCTCCCCAATATGCAATATAACATTTCCTCCAGTACTATGCATCATAAAAATTATTAGCCTTTTTATCTATTTATGTAGAAATTATACATGAGTAATGGTTATTTTTCAAGGACTTTATTGAGATTAATTACAGTAATACTCACTTTTATATTTCAAAAGAACACTATGCTTGAAGAATGATGCAGTCTGCGGCTTTTTCAAATACATATTAGTACAAAAATAGATATATTTGTATGTTGATTTTGTGCAGAAAGTTTAATAAAAATAAATAATTTTGTGTTTGATTTTGATGGGATGATGTGATAAAGTAATTTTATATAAAGTGAAAATAAATAAATATTTCAATGAGAATATTTCAAGGTTGTTTGATGGACTCTGAAATAAGAAATGGTAGAGTAAAATATAATTAATCAAAAAATACAATTAATAATGCAGGATGGTAATATAAGGATGAAAACAAATATATTCCTTGTCATGGTTTAGTGCATCTATTCAAAACTAATCTGGACAAATGATGTTTTTAGATCTTTATGTTATGGAAATAAGGCATTGCAATTAACAGCGAAGAACAAGCAGTACTAAATCTATTTTAGTAATGATTAGCTACATAAATACAAACATACAGGCTTTAAAAAGTGGGTTGTTGCATGGGTTCTCTCTATAGCTTTAGTTTGAAATGAGAATAAAAATTTGAAGAAGATTTGAGTGCAAGAATTGTGCATCTTCCTGATATAAATGTTTGTTAGTTTCCAAATGTTCAATAATAATTGGCATTTTTTGAGCTAAGTGTTTAGGGCATGGCTTGAAAGATTATTAGTTTCTGGACAAGAAATTTTTAGTCATGATTATGTAGCGATGGTTTGCCATCTGCTTATAATAAAAATTTTTGTAAGGAGGTGAGCTTATGATAGGATCAAGTGTATTAGAACTCCCCGCTTCATCGGGGCCAGATTTATTTGAACCATTAGGTTGCTCAGGTCAGGATTCGATATTCATTTGCACGAATAATTATAATCCGCCGGCATCACAAATTGGTAATGCTATTACAGGAGTTGTTGTAGGAGTTGTTGTAGGAGTTGTTATGGCAACTCCATTTACACCTCTTCCGATTCCGATTGGGGAAGAGTTAGAGTCTTAGCCGAGTAACGCACGCATTAAGTAAGCGGCACATAACTATTTTTCGCATTTTTTCCTTTTAAAACTTTATGTATTTCGAAAAATGCGCAACACTTAGAGTTTCCCTATCGGTTTACGGCGGACGTAGTCTGAAAAATTGTTCAACAAAGGTTGCGAATGCTTACATTAGCAAATCGTGCGCGCTTAACTATTGTGTTGCACGATTTGCTATAATTCAAAATAACTATAAGGAGTAATTTGTTGCATATATGAATATGAACATATTCGAAAGAACTACGACTATGTGGAAAGAAATCAATGGCTGCTACCTTGTTTATTATAACGGCAGCGAATTTCTTTTAAGTAATATAGATTCTAAGATTTGGGATTGCATTGATGGCTTAAGAGAGGTTGATGAAATTAAGACATTATTGTTTAAATCCTATGATGGAAAATATGAAATGAACTATTTATCAACTATTGTTGATAAGAGTTTGAATGCAATGCAGATTGAAGGTTTAGTTATAGACAGGAAAACAAATAGCGAATTAATGGGGTGGTATTAATGAAAAGCATTATACTGATTAATTTGCCCGCACGTGCCTACATTTCAAAGGATATGGCTAAGACGTACTCTTATAATCCTAGTATCTCTCTTATGTCACTGGGCGCATACTTAGAACTTCATGGATATTGCGTAAAAATATTTGATTTGTGTATCGACAGAATCCCCAGAGAAAACTTGATAGATATAATTGCAAATGAAATGCCTCTGCTAGTTGGAATAAGTGTATATACTGAAAATCTTTCTGTAGCTAATAAATTAGCCTCCGCAATAAAGCAAATAAACAATGAAATAAAAATATGTTTAGGTGGCCCGGGAGCAACGCTTGATTTTGATTCCAGCAAAACTATGCATGTAGATTTTTCTATTTTTGGTGAAGGTGAGTCGACCTTGCTTGAACTCGTTGAGTGCATAGCGTCCAATGAAAAGATAATATCTTACGAGGATATAGAGGGACTATACTTTAATGATGGTTCTGAATCAAGAGTAAATAAAACTAGAGGATTTATTAAAGATTTGGATTTGCTACCTATCATTAAGCGCGAATTATGTGACTTCGGTAGATTTACAGGTATGGTAAATATAAGCAGTAGCAGAGGATGCCCCGGCAAGTGCATTTTTTGTGCAGCTTCCGCACTTTCGGGAGCTTCATATAGGGTGAGAGATGTTAAAAATTTATATATGGAGTTAGTTTATTTAAGTAATTCTATTGGAGAAAGGTCTGTGATATTCTACTTTGTTGATGATACATTCACTGCAATACCAAGGCGTGTAGAGGAATTCACAAATATAATAACCGAATCAAACATTAAACTATTATGGCACTGTGAATCTAGGGTTGATGTGATAAATAAGGATTTGATTGCAAAAATGAAGATGTCCGGTTGCGTTTCAATGCAATTTGGTCTAGAAAGCGGATCGCAGCTAGTTCTAAATTCAATAAAGAAAAACATTGATTTACAGAAAGCTTTGGAGGCTATACGTCTTACTAGTGAAGCCGGAATCACAATGGTTGTTTCATTTATTCTGGGACATTACTGTGATACCAAAGATAGTATGATGAAGACCGTTGAATTAATCAAAGAATTGTATGATGTTTACGCTGTAGAAGTTGCATTATCTTATAATACTCCTTTTCCGGGTACTTGGCAGTACATTAATAGAGACAAGATCGGCTTAAAAATTGTTGTTGAGGAGCCTGAGAAATGGACACTTGTAGAGCCAGTTGCAGAAACGGATAATTTCACCATAAACGACCTGCGTGAGATTTACAATCTGGCATTTCCATATCTTAATCAGCTGTCTAAGGTCTTTACCCACGATAATGAATAATTTACCTCTGGCCTGCAGCGAAGCGATGTGGATGTTTATGTAAATGAACGAGAGGAGACTAATATTATCTAACATAAAAAGACCAGCTATCAAAAGTCAAGCCCCAAATTGAAAAAATCTTGAAAAAATCTAAATAAATTTTTGACTTGACTTTTGGTACGACAAAAAGACCGCTATTAACGGTCTGAGTAACTTTATTGAATGACTAGTTAATAGTGTGGCGTATAGGGTTTGTTATCCCTTAATACGGCGTAAACAATGCAAATGAGCTTCCTCGAAACCGCACCAACCGCAACATAGTGATGCTTGCCCTCTGCTCGTTTCTTTTGGTAATAAGCAGATAGCACAGGGTCACGATGCACAGCTACATTGGCAGCAAGAAAGAAAGCCCGCCTAAGATGAGGCGAACCACGCTTAGACATTTTGTTTTGAGTACCAACAAACTCCCCTGACTGCTTAACGGATGGGTCAACACCAACGAAGGCGACAAGCTTCTTGGGTTCGCTAAAGCGAGATATATCTCCTATCTCTGAAACAATGACTGCACCTAAGACATCGCCAATGCCTGGGCAAGTGGTTATGTAGCTATCCATCTTGCGAAGGTATTCTCCGATTTCTTCTTCAAGTTCTGTCAACTGGTTTTCAAGAAGAGAAATCATCTCAAGAAGTTGGCGAAGCTGCATTGAAAACGCAGCGGTAGCGACAGTTATACCAAAAGAGCCCTTGGCGGCATTACGAAGCTGTTCGGCCTTAGCTTCGCCAAAACGACCACGACTATGTTTCTTTAATAGCTCACAAAGCTCTTTAGTATCAATGGCAAGAAGCTCTTCAGGAGTAACGGCGCGATTAAGTAATTCGGTGGATGTCTTTCCGAACATATCCGAAAAGATATGCTGATATTCAGGAAATACCCTATCCATAACACCTATGATTTTACGCTTTTGGTCTGCTATGTAGTCAACCAAGTCCATGCGATGACGGCATAGCTGACGCATGGACAAAATATCCTCATCTGCCAATGCGGTTGATGAGAAGCGACCAATACGGATAGTCTCTGCAATCAAGAAACTATCTTTAGCATCATTTTTGGTTTTACGCAAGAAAAGATTACGAATAGCATCGCTTTGGATGGGATTTATAACATTAATCTGATAGCCTTTATCAAACAAAAAACAATAAAGGCTAAGGTGATAATGCCCTGTGGCTTCCATCCCAATGACGACAACTTTGTTGTCGGGGTTGTTTTTGACGAGATGTTCAAGCAATCTCTCGCCTCCATCAGTAGTGTTGGTGAACTTTAACGGCTTGGCAAGCTGTCTGCCTGATTCGTCAATAACACAAGCTTCGTGACGAAACTTACCGATGTCGATACCGCAGATTAACATAAACTGCACCTCATAATAGTTATTTGCGGATTTCCTCGCGACACTTTGCCAACTACAGCCTCGTTTGATATACGATGATGATTGCTCAAAATGACGATTTTTCCCAAAAGACCGTCTTTTGGGAGCATATCCCAACATCCAGCTTATTCGTAGACTAAAGCAAAGGCAGAGGCAGAACCCTTTATGGCGGGAACTATGTCCCAAGGAGGATTTCTCTGAACTCTATCCGCTTCTTGCATTGTACCTTGATTGATGGTTTTTAGGCAACAACAAAATACAACTTTATTATACGAGGAGGATAAGATAAGACACTATGGATAACAGAGCTCTAGTACAAACAAAATCTAATTTAAGCTATGCCGGTGCAATATTTGAAGTGGATACATTGCAAAAAGACTGTATAATTTTAAAGCCTAGTGATAAATCTGGGGTATTGATTGTTTTTCCAAGAGATGAAATTAAAGCTTTGCATTTGCCGAACGGAAAGATGATAAAGGGGGATGAAATATATGGATTTGGACTATAGCCAACTGCTATGTTTTGACCCTGATTTTAAACTCGTATACGAGCAAGATAATAGATTTTTGTATCTGGATTCCAATAATGCAAATTGGTTTAGGACGAACAATACAGGCCAAATTATTCTTGAATATTTTAAAGAGGGAAGTAAAAGTGTAAAAAGTTTTTCTAAAGAATTTTCTGCCATTTATCCATATTCTGAGGATACTGCACTCAACGTATTTACCAAATTTTTCCTAGATGCAATAAAAAATGGGATATTAATTAATCCGGCAAAAGGTAAGTCAATTTCTGAGTATCCTTTATATAAATATCCAGCAATGATTTGGCTTCATTTACTAGGGGAGTGTAATTTAAAATGTAGTTATTGCTATTCTGAATCTGGTCCTAAAAATAATTTTCATCTTGAAAAAGAGGATATTATAAGTTTTCTTTCTAAGATACCACAGGATTTCCGTAAAGATTTAGTGATAAGCGGTGGGGAGCCGATGTTATATAAGGATATTGTAACCATATGTAAAGACTTATTTGAGTTAGGATTTAAAATTACTCTTATAACAAACGGAACGGTGCGCCACGATTTGTATGTTGAAATAGTAGATTATATTGAAACTATACAAATATCTTTTGATGGTTCAAATAAAGAAATTCACGATAGATTGCGTGGAACTGGGAATTTTGAGAAAACCATTAAGGGACTACACATGGCTCAGAAAATTGGATTTAAAGGGATAGTGGTATCTTTTGTTCCTACAAAATTAAACTATAAAGATCTACCAAATTTACCTACCCTGTTAGAAAAATGCGAAGTTTCTGCAATCCATATATCAGAGTTGTTTTACTCAGGTCGAGCAACACATGGCGATGATGAACTACATGTAGAATATGAAGAAATGAAGGGTGTTATTGATACTTTCATATCTGAGGTCACGAAGATTAATAGAAATATTGAATACTATAGGCGACTACATAAACCAAAGGCAACAGAATTTCAAATACGGCAGTACCTTCAAGTATCTATGCCAGAAACTTACGGAAGATCGCCATGGAATATGAATGCTAAAACAAAATACCGGGTTAAAAATATTGATTGTGGTCTTGGCAGAGGCACTATTAGCATAAACTATGACGGGAGCATATATCCCTGCTCAAAATTGCACTTCAAGGAGTTATCTTTAGGAAACATAAATGACGAGATAACGGAGATATTGATTGAATCCGAAAAGTTAGCTAGATTAGCCAGCGTAGATGATGCTGATTCTGAGTGCTATAATTGCAATGTAAAATACTTTTGTTCGGGCGGATGTGTAGCCACAGGTTACAGTAGAGGATGTACAGATTTAAAACTTAAGAATCCGTGTTGCAATATATTGAAAAATAGTATATTTAGAGATATGTTGACGCTATAAGTTATAATATCTAAAATAAAGGATGACTGAGATTAAATGAAAATCCTTAAACTATGTTCTGGCTTCTTTCGAAAGTACAAAATTGGTTTATTCTTATATGCTTCAATAAATATAGTTTCTGGTATTATAGGTATCTTTATACCATATTTTAGCGGGTTATTTGTAGATGCCCTAACAATAAATCAGGAGACTGATACCATATTTCAATTTGCTGCCTATCTTTCTCTCTTGAGCGTGGTAATGATTCTTCTTGGCTATATAACAAACAGACTTTCTATTAGATTGAAGACTCACGCTTGCTATAGTTTCATCAAGCATGTTTTGGATCATCTTAGAAATGTAGATATCCGATATTTTGTTGATAAAAAAAGCTCACTTCTAACTCAACAATTGTATTCAGATATAAATGCTTTGGTAGGTTTTTATATGAATATAATTTCCGGTGTGATTTTAAAGTCAATTACTTTAATTATTCTATCGATAGTCGTGCTATCAATAGATATTAGGCTAGGCATAATATTTTTCGCCATATTGATTATATATACCTTGATTTATTTTATTTTTAAACCAATACTTTTTAAAGAAACTATGGTCTTTACTGACACCCGAAACCAGTTTTACTCAAAAATCAACGATCAAATATCGAAATTTAATTTTATCAGAACACACTCGCTTGCCAATTTTTATGATAAAAAACTAGAGGAATCTTACGGTTCGCTTTATAAAAGAGCAAGAAAATATAACGATGTCTCATATGTGTTTAGCAGCATGGATACAATTATTACTACCATTGCACAAGTGTCCATATTTATTTTTGGGGGTATAGCAGTTGTAAATGGGTACATAACAATCGGTTTTTTCACTATGCTCATAACCTATTTTAGTATGCTGTTAAACTCTTTGAAATACTTTTTTGGTCTTACCCGATACATGCAGGAAACATTAGTTTCTTTTACTAGAGTCTCAGATATTCTTAAAGTAGAAATAATAACTAATGGAAATAAAGTTATTGAAAAAATAGAAGAAATTAAGATTAAAAACTTATGCTTTTCATATACTGAAGATAAAACGAAAATTATTAATAATGCTTCACATACACTTATTCGGGGCAAAATATATTGCCTTTCAGGAATTAACGGAGCTGGTAAAACGACATTCATTCACTTATTAGCAGGCCTTCTGCAATCCGATCAAGGAGAAATATGTTATAATAATTCTCCGATTAGGGACGTAGATATGATAACATTACGAAAGCATAATATTGGATTTACTGATCAAGACTCCATCCTTATCAACGGAACGCTTATCGAAAACCTGTTTCTTGACTCTAATAATAACATTTCTGATTCAAACTTGGATGAACTTTTAGCAATCATTAGTTTTAAAAAATTTATTGAAACTTTGCCGGAAGGCTTGAATACAATAATAGGTGAAAATTATTCTAATATATCCGGAGGAGAAAGACAAAAAATATCTATAATTAGACAACTGCTAAAAAACCCGCAATTAATGATTTTTGACGAACCAACGTCATCCCTTGATCATGTAAGTAAAATTGATTTAATTAATCATTTGAATAGGATAAAAAGGGACAAAATTATTATTTTGGTCACTCATGACGAAGAGATAATAAAAGGATGTGATATTGAAATTGAACTGAAAGGGGAGGTTTCGTGAATTTAAAAAGGCCACCAAACAGATATTTTGACCGCGAAATATGGAAACCAATTGTTCCCTTCGGAATGGACAGGAATCTATCTACTATAGTTATAATATTTACGCTTCTTCTGTCTGTGCCGATTATTCTAGTTTGGAGTGACATTATTTTTGTAGTTAGCAGCATATATTTTTATTTCAGTTCTTTTGGGATAATGGCGAGAATATTTCTGCTATTAATAACATTGTTATATATGTTTATCATTACTATTATACATGAATTTTTTCATGCTCTTTGCTGTCCAAAATTCGACTGGAAGAATACTTATTTATTTTTTGATAAAAGAGCGCTTGGCTTCTCTATTTCATACTATCATGAAATGTCAAAAAAAAGGAGAATGCTTTTCAATGCGATGCCTTTAATAATCATTTCTTGTATTTTTTATCTTCTTTCTCTTTTAATTTTTAATTCCGGCTATCTGGGACCTATCCTGCGCATAACCGCTGTGATTAACCTTGCGAACTCTTCTGCGGATATCCTTGGTTTGTTTTTAATTTTAAAAACGCCGCCCGGAGCTATTTTCTGCCAAGGAATGTGGAGAGAATGTGATTCTGTTGCCGAGAAAAACTATTGACTCATATGAGTAAAATAATTATATTATTACCCTACTCCCAACAATCACCAATATCTGCTTCTATAGATTCCAAAAACTCTTCTTCAGACCCTACTCCTAAATAATTTAATAATCCTTCTTTGGTTTTGATTTGTTCAGCAAATATATAATTATCAAATTCTGATAGCTCATCTTCTTCGAATTCATCCTCTATGCCCAGTTCCTCAAAATCAGACAAAGTATCCTCTATAAAGGCATAAAGCATTTCACGAGATAATACCTTTTCACTTAGCTGTATTATTTCACGAAGTTGCACCCAATTTCTTTTTCCATTGGTGTTACGAAATAAGGGGTTGAAAGTATCCGTAATGATGTAATCATTAATATCTATCTTATTTTCTTTCTCACTACTCATTTAACCTCAACCTTCTTGGTATAGCATAAGATTTCATATATAGTTTTATCTAATAGCTTGGTGACTACCTTACACTTCCCATAAGATAATTATACTTAGAACCTATCCCTAAATAATCCCAACCCCCAACCCGATATACAATAAGGGTGATAAAGTGCGACAAAAGAAATCATGGGAGATAACGGATGGATTTTGGGAAGAGGTAGAATGCCTCATCCCTGAAAAGCAACGTGACGAGAGCAAAGAATACAAGCGTAAGCCTGGTGGCGGTCGCAAGCCCATGGAGCCAAGGAAGGCTCTTGAAGCCATCTTCTATGTGCTTCGCACAGGTATCATGTGGAAGGCTCTGCCCAAAGAGTTTGGCTCATCCTCATCTGTTCATCGGTATTTTATACTATGGTGTGACGAGGGCGTATTCTTGCAAATGTGGCAGCTAGGTCTTGAAAGATACGATGAGGTCTGCGGTATAGATTGGAGCTGGCTATGTGGTGATTCATGCTCTACCAAAGCCCCATTAGCTCAGGAGTCCGTGGGGAGAAACCCAACGGACAGGGGAAAAAATGGGGACAAAACGCCACCTGCTCACAGAAGGCAGAGGTGTTCCGTTGTCCATAGTGATAACGGGGGCGAATCGCCATGATGTTACGCAATTAGAAACCCTGCTCGATTCCATCGTTTACGAACGTCCTGATTTCCTCAAAAGACCACAGCATCTTTGCCTTGACAATGGCTATATTGGCGAACCTGCACTTGAAATCATAATCCTGCGTGGTTTTATTCCTCATATAAGGAGTAGAAGACAAGAGGAAGCCGAGAAAATCAAAGACCCAAACAAAAAAGCTCGCAGATGGGTTGTTGAGGTCTGTCATTCATGGATGAACCGCTTCAGGAAGCTACTTGTTCGTTATGAGAAGACAGACAAGGCCTTTATGGGGTTGTTGATGCTCTCCTGTGCCTTTATTACTTTTCGTAAGTGTGGTGTTATTTAGGGATAGGTTCTTAGTATTTGTATGCTAGTCAATAATGTTATTAGAAATAATTAAGCTTATACAATTTTGTTGATATTAAGTCCCAAAAGCTAATACTTTTTGATGCTCACAAATATCAAAACGCGATTATTAGAAAGTGGTCTACTGACTGAATGGCCTCCCATGCATTGGTAAAGTATCATATTTTCCTAACAAATACGAGCAATTAGGCGGACATTGTACTTTCCTATAAGAAAAATCTACATCTTATGTAAATTATAGCTTTGATGCTTGCACAATAACACCACTTTACAAAGTTTGCGCTACATTGTATAATAGCAAAGGCTCAGATGGGATATGTTTTTGTACAAAATTAATACTTTAAGAAGGTAAGCAAAACGAAAGTTTTATTATTCGGAGCTTCATGGTGTGAGCCAGGCAAAAAGTTTAGACCAATTGTTGAAGAAACCTGCCAACAAAAAGATTTGAATTTTCAATACTTAGATACAGGAGAAAATCGTGAGCTCGTTTCAAAGCATAGGATTAAATCAGTACCTGTGCTGATAGTGCTAGATGATGAGGATGAAGAGTGCGCGCGTTTAAATAGTTATCTGCCTCTTGATAATGTGCTTCAGATGCTGCCGGGTTCAGTGTAAGGTCTTTTCGTTGTTATAATAATTGAACCAAAAGATTTATTATGGTTTAGTACTTAAGAACCAAGCTCTATAGAAAGGCAATTTATTAAAGGAATTGCTAAAATCTAAAATCAACAATCCCTTTTTGTGTAGTAAATCGAAAGGAGTCGGACAAATAAACTTTTAAAACCTAAAGCCCTTAGTTACTTTCGATTGAACGAGACCATTACCCATCACCATCCACCCGATAATACCCCTTATACTCCTCCTCACTAACAACCACTATCCTAAACCACTTCCTGGGCTGCAATTTAGAATAATAAATCAACTCCCTTATACCCCCAACATCAACCTCATACCTATCCCCAACAGTCCCACTACTCCGCTCATGCTGGGGAGTAATACTGATTATCCTGTTAATCTTAACTTTGATAGGCATTTCGTTAGTGTTATCATGCCAGTAGAATATTAAAGGATGGACTGTGCCATCCTTTTTTGTGCGTTGGATTACTTCAATGGGGATTCTTATGGTGTATTCTTCTTTGGAGATTTTGGCTGTAGTATTTCCTTTGGGGTCTTTGCAGGTATATTTATCAATATTCATTCCGGCAGCATATTCTTCTTTTTGATTCAAATTCATATACTACCACCCCATTCTGATTTTTATATTGCATTTGTTTACCCACCCCTCAACGAAACATCCATACCCTCCTTAAACAACCCCACGGGATAAACAACATTATCCTTCTTACTATCCACCTTACTCAAAACAGGGTCAAGAAGCATAATACCCCTTTGAACAATCTTATTGCCGTATCTCCCCCTTAGATTATTAACAGCAGACTCTAACCGCTCAATACTAATACGCCGCTCTTCATCACAGAATATATCAAGCTGCACAGGTTCTAATTGGGTAACTAAGTTACTTCCTCTTACTCCAATCTTCCTTAATGGTGAGGGCCAATGACTATAATGTTTTTTAAATAACTTAAAAGCAGATTTCGCTATTTCTCCCGATATATTGGTTGGTCTGCTTAACTTAGCTTGTCTTGTAAAATGAAAGGATAGTTTGGTGCCTACAAAAGATAATTCAACCGTTGTTGCGTAAAAGCCTTGTTCCATTAATCTTGCTCCTACGCTTTCTGATAGGATATATAGGAGTATCATAACATCTTGGTCAGTTTCAAGGTCACGAGAGCAGGTAGTGCTGTTACCTATGCTTTTTATGGTTTGTTCAAATACTGTATTGTTTACAGGGGATTTATCTTCTCCGTTAGCATATGCGTGCAGAATAAGACCTACTTTACCTAACATGAAATTAAGCATGTCCTTATTAGCTTTTGCTAAATCTCCTATGGTGTTTATACCTCTGTTGTTAAGTTTCTTCTTGGTGGCAGATCCGACATATAGTAAATCCTCTACAGGTAAAGGCCAGACTATTTCTTTGTGTTTTTCTCTTGGGATGGATGTACAGGCGTCAGGTTTTTTAATATCAGAGCCTAATTTAGCTGTTACCTTGTCATGTGACAGGCCGATAGAAACAGTTATGCCTAATTCTTTATATATACGCTTTCTTATAATATCAATAAGTAATTCAGCTTGTTTGTAGTTATCAACGCAGCCGGTTAAATCCAGCCATGCTTCTTATCATAAATCCCAACTTATCAGGAATTTATCCGAAAAGCGGATGGATTGAGCTACTTTTGCGGTTAAAATTCCTGATAACAAGTGTTTCGTTATCATAGTTTTATGGCATGATTGTATTAGCAGGGCGTAGCCTTGACTAATCAATTGGAGGTAATGCTATGACAACGAAAAGTATGAGCGATTTTGAAACTAAAGTCCATGCAGCTCTTGCAGATAGGGGGTTCTCGCAAAGTGTTATTGAAGCTACCGTTGTTGTTGCAAGAATACTAATGAGCCTGCATAGTAAAAAGGGCGAAGAATGGCTAAATTGCGATGTTGTTGACGGCTATGTTAAGTCTCAGGAAGTGCGCTATCAGGGTAATGCAATCTGCAGGAGTTGGTTTCTTAACCGCAAAAAGGCAGTAGAGAGGATTTTGCAAATTTACCACACTAATACCGTTGTAGGCGACCATCACAGGCGAATGTCAGACCTTTCGGAATGTTTTCAACAGGTGCTTTTGCGGGTGCTCTCAAATGAAGAGTGGAGTCCAAAACTCAGGCGACATCAATACAATCACGCCGTGATATTCTTCCGCTGGCTACAAGAATCCCGCAACTACAAGACCCTAAAGGTTGTTGATGAAAATGCTGTTCGTGAACATCTTGTGGAATGTGCGGCAAGGATGGTCGGTTACAGCCTAGATAACAGGCGCAGAGCGTTGAAGAAGCTCTTTGCCTTCTTATCCGAAGAGGGCACTGTGTCCGAATCCATGAGCAAACTGTTTTTGTTTAAAATCCCCATCGAGAAGAAAGTAAAGTACTTTATGCCCCAAGACGAGATAGCTGCAGTCCTAAATGCTATTGACCGAAATACTGTGCGTGGTAAGCGTGATTATGCTGTAATACTCCTGGCGGCTGTAACTGGATTGCGTAGAATTGACATCGTGGAGATGATTCTGGATTCTCTCGATTGGCGAAATGGCGAAATACGTATTGCCCAAGAAAAGACAGGAAAAGCACTTGCTTTGCCGCTAACAGCCGATGTTGGCGAAGCCATTCACGAATATATCTGTTCTTCAAGGCCGCACAGCGAATCCGATAAAGTATTTTTGTCTACAAGAACGCCTTTTGGTGCGATGCACATAGGGACCTTAAACAAAATCTTAAAGCGATACTGTGTTGCTGCCGGACTTAAGACCATTTGGGGTTCTCATTCGCTTCGGCGTGGACTTGCAACAAGCATGGTAACTGCTGGTGTTCCGGTGACCACCGTTGCACAAACACTAGGGCACAGCTCAATAGACTCAACAAAGCAATATATCTCACTTGATAGAAGACACCTCAAAGAATGCGCTCTTGATTTTAGCGGAATCGAGATTGGGGGTGCTGCGCAATGAGGGACTTCGCAAGCAAGCTGGCTCCCACAATAAATGAGTATCTTGAGTTTCGCAAAGTTCTAGGTTACTCTAACCGCCCCGAAAAACACCTTGCACTACTTGATGCTTATTATTGCGAACACCACCCCGGCTTAGAAGCTTTAACAAAAGAATCTGTGCGTGGTTGGATAAGCTACGAAACATCACGAGGTCGCACGGGGATGTATGATAAAATCGGTGCTGTAAGGATGCTGGCACTTTATATGGGTAATGGGGCTTATGTCCTGCCGACAAAAGCGGTGCCAAAACAGCCTGAGTGCACTCCGTATATCCTTACCGATGACGAGCTATCTCGCTTGTTTGTCGCCGCAGATAATATCAGGATGCAAATGCGAACCAACTCCAAAACACTTGAGTTGATTTTTCCGACATTGTTGCGATTGATGTACACCTGCGGTTTGCGCCCAAACGAGGTACGGATGATAAAACGCGATAATATCAACTTCGTTACTGGGGAGCTCTTAATTGAAGGCTCAAAAAGTCGCAAAGAGCGCATGGTGGTTATGTCTAATGACATGCTTTTGCAATGTCGCAAGTATGACCTAATCCGTACAATTGCCAATCCTCAGAGTGAATACTTTTTTGTTCGGGGTGACGGCTCTCATGTGCCAAACCATCAGCTTTTTATAGTACTCAAGCGTTGTTGGCAGTATGCCAATCCTGATACTCCGCCAAATATGTTGCCAAGACTTAGACCATATGACTTTAGGCATAGGTTCGCCTCAACCGTTCTTCAAAAGTGGTTGAGTGAGGGACGCGACCTATACGCTATGTTGCCATATTTGCGAGCGTATATGGGGCACGAAGTTTTTTCTGATACGGCATACTATATCCACCTTCTTCCTGAGCATTTATTCGATTCACAGGGTGTCGATTGGAGTGCGATAGACGCAGTAAATCCGGAGGTGGTTGCGTGGTGAAATTGAATCCGTTGTTTACTTTAGTGCGGAACTATTTAACGCATTATCTGCCAACAGAGCGCAGGTTTAGCAAAAATACGATAAGGGCGTATCAAAAATCGCTAGAGTTGTTGTTTGACTACGTCAAGCAGCAGAAAAACGTACCCCTTGCCAAAATCACATTCGAAATGATTGACAGACATATGCTGTCAGCGTTTCTTGACCATCTTGAAAATGAGCGCAACTGCAGTCCGTCAACCAGAAACCACAGACTTCATAGCATCCGCGCTTTTTACGCCTATGCAGCCGAAAACAACATCGCCGCTATCGCACATTACGAGGAAGTCCTAAAAGTTGGCGTGTCGAAAGTTGCCGAGAGGCTGGTTGAGCATATGAGCGAAGATGCAGTAAGTGCCATTTTGGCCGAAGCCGACACAACGACGCACAAAGGGTTTAGGGATATGTTTTTGATGCTGTTTCTGTACAAAACAGGAGCAAGAATTGGGGAGGCTCTGGATGTACAGCTTCGGGACATACAGCTTGGTAAACATCCGAGAGTTATGCTTGCTGGAAAAGGCTCCAAAAAACGCTCTACTCCGATTCGTGAAAACACCGCCCTGCATCTCAAGAAATACATCCAAACGTTTCACCACAACGAGGGCATATACTCTGAAGCTCCCCTGTTCTATACTGTTCGTGGTGGTTCAAAAAAGCGCATGACAGAGGATAATGCAAGGGACTTAGTTCGCAAATATGGTACCAAGGCAAGAATGACCTGTGCAGAAGTGCCCGAAAATGTGCATCCGCATCTTTTTCGCCATTCTTGCGCCATGAGCCTGTATCGGAGTGGGGTTCATTTGACGCTCATATCTGAGTGGCTAGGTCATGCCAACTTAGAAACTTCGCTTGTTTACGCTCGTGCAGATACCGAAATCAAGCGCAAGGCAATTGAAAAGGCAATTCCACAGGACACCTCTCTTGCTGAACATACAAACGCCGAGCGTTACAAGGTCGATGATGAAGATGTTCTCAAAAAACTCTGCGGATTGCGTTGATTGCAACTTGCAAAAGCGAAAAAGACCCCATCACAAGTACAATCAGTCTGCCATAGTGCAAGGATTATTACAAGCTACGAGTTTTGTTATCAGGAATTTTAACCGCAAAAGTAGCTCAATCCATCCGCTTTTCGGATAAATTCCTGATAAGTTGGGATTTATGATAAGAAGCATTATCATAAAATCCCGATAATGCTTCATCTAAGCCGAATGATTCCGTTCTGTCTGTGTATTCATTATAAATCTCCCTTACGAAACCTGAGAACTGAATATAATCTGTTATGTGCGGTCTAATGAATACTATATCCGGGCATAATCTTTTTGCCTGCCAGTTTCCCATAGCAGTTTTGATGCCGAATTTCTTAGCTGGGTAGTTAGCTGCAAGGAGTAAGCGTCAAATAAGCCGACTCGACATGCATAGGTTTACTTGATGCTTACCCTTGAACATTGTTTTTATAGGGATATTCTGGGGAGGTTGGACATATTATAGGGCTTGCCGCTAGTGTCACTACATGAGCAAAATGACTAATTTTGTCTTGCGAAAAAGCGGTAAATGTTGTATAATGATACTGGGTGTGACTACAGACGAAATCAATCTCAGCACAACGTTAGCAAAGGATGGTTATAAAGTGAAGTATTATCAAGTTTTTGTAAGCTCGACATACAATGATCTTATTGAAGATCGTCAGCATGTACGTAATGCATTATGGATGGATAATTTTATTCCTGTCGGAATGGAGATGTTTCCTGCGATTGATAACGATCAGTTTGAGTACATAAAGCGGATGATCGATATCGCAGATTACTATGTTTTAATAATTGGCGGAAAGTACGGGAGTCTGTCTCCAGAAAATGGCATCAGCTATACAGAAAAGGAATTTGACTATGCAGTCTCGAAAAAGATACCAATACTTGCTTTTTTACATAGAAATCCAGATAATTTGCCCTTAATACACTCTGAGCAAGAAGAGCTAAGGCAAAATAAGCTGAAAGCGTTCAAAGAAAAGGCTAAGAATGGTAGATTGGTTAATTTTTGGAGTAGTTCGGAAGAGCTGTCTCGTTTAGTTGTTTCGAGTCTTCGGAAAAGTGTAAGTGATCTTCCGCGGCCAGGGCTTATTCGTGGATCTGAGAATTCCGATAATCAACTCATAATTCCTACTGGATTAGCCGTCTTCCTCGCTGGCACAAATGGACTAAACAAAACCGCCATTGCTTATATATTGAAGAGCAGATGTCAGAACGAAAATGTAAGTGTTATCTCAACAAATACTATTAGGCAAGCACTTAGGACAAAAAAAGAGCTGTACTATGAAAATGGCAAAGTTGACGAATACAATTTATTGCTTGAATCTGCAAGATCTTTGAAGCAAGAACAATTTGTTTTGCAATGCCAATACTTGACACAACCAATAATCCAGACTGTAAATTACTATACACGTTACAACGGCGTGATAATTGAAGGTATAAATATACTCCCAAGTAAAATTGAAGAAATCGGAATAACAGGGAAAGCATTATTTATTAATCTTATTGCGAAGACGCAAGATGATTTATCTGGGTTTATCCAAAATAAGCATTATGATGATGCCGATACGCAAAAATTCATGAAAAGCATTGATGACATCGCGAAAATACAAAGCATACTTGATGCTGATTTCAAGGTATCTCGCAATAACCGTATATCAATTGATTGTGATTACAGAGATGATCCCATTGAAGTTTCGAATGTAATTATAGAAAAAATCAAACACTTTGCAAAAAAGAAAAGAATGGTTTATTAAATGCGGCATTTAGTCAATAATGACTCAAAATGCAATCTTGTATTAATTGGAAGGTGCGTTAAATGCAAATTGTAGCAGAAGCAATGCCAGTCAACGCTATTATAATGGCAGGTGGGTTTGGGGAGCGCATGAATTTAGGGCGTTCAAAAGTACTATTGCCTGTTAGAGGTGATGTTTTGCTAAAGCACTGCATTGAGCAGTCGATAGCAGCTGGTGCAAATAGGATTTCGCTAATTTGTGACAATGATTCTAAGCAATTTTGTGAAAAATACGTAGCGGGCTACTCTGTTCAAATACACAACCAAAAGAAAAGCAAGAGTGATTATGGCTCTACTTTTCTGATGTTAAAAGAATTTCTTGACTCTACCACAGTTTGCGATCGAATCCTTTTTGAATATGGTCATGCCCCTCGCCCTTCGGGCTTTTACCGCGCTTTGCTAGAAATAAACTGCGATATTGTTGCCGCACAGTTTTCTCATAGCACACGAAGAGACCTTATTACCGGAACAATGGGTTATTTCATTGAGCCGCCTTTCGTTATTGATACAAAATTAATAGTTCTTTCCGAAGCCAAATGCTGGTCTGAGTTTTTTGCAGCAAGCATAAAAACGTCTGCGAAGATTTGCTTGCTATACACTTCCGCACCAAATGAATTTAATACCGAAACCGAGTACAAGAGATATTTAGAATATATTTACAGAACAGAATTTTCGCACATCAAAGCATAGCTTTGTTACTTTATTAAGATGGTCTCGGATTGTTTGCCACTTTATTGTGCATCACAATAAAGTGGTATCTCTACTGTTAAGGATTGTGAGTTTTGCAGCATTTATAACTGTCCCCCTCCGGCAGAGTTTGCGTTTGCGGGTAAACGTTAAACTTCAAGCACTGCCCACCCAAATCCCTACAGGGCATCATTTATGCAAGACCTACTTCGACACGTAGCAAGAAGTAGACAGACCTTCACTCCATGGTAAAAGGGCATCAAGTTGACTCAACGGTGTCGTTGGCAAGGTTTCTAACAAGAATTTCAAGTATTCATAAGGATTTAATCCATTTTCTCGTGCGGTTTCAATTATCGAATAGATTACCGCTGAAGCCTTTGCGCCGTCTACAGAATTGCAGAATAACCAATTCTTCCTACCAAGCACATAGGGTTTGATGGTTCGCTCGGCGCGGTTGTTGGATAGTTCAAGCCTGCCGTCCAAAAGCACATTTTCAAGATATTTCCGTTGGTTTAGTAAGTATGTGATGGCTGTATGGGTTGCTGTTTTTTGAGGGACAAATATAGCTCCTGCCCATCCAAAAAGCTCGTCCATTAGGGGCTTTGAGTGCTTTAACCGGGAGGCGTAGCGCTCTTGTGGAGTTAGAGTTGCAAACTCTCTCTCTAATTCAAAAAGACGATTGCAATAATCAAGACCAATCTTGGCAGGTGTTCCGTCTAGTTTTGTAATTTTCCAAGCATCGTTAAATTTACGGCGTGCATGTGCAAAGCAGCCGACATTGATGACATTTGTAAGGTTGTGATAACCACTATAGCCATCGTTATGGCAATAGCCGCTAAAGTCTTTCAGAAAGCCCTTAACATTATCGCCTCTTCGGTTTGGCTGGTATTCGTAGATTGCAATGGGTGTGGATGAATCACATCCTGTTCTATATACCCACATTGTGCTTTTCTGTATGGCACTTTTCCCCGGTTCATTTAGAACTTGGGTGGTTGTGTCATCGGCATGAATTATGTCATGATCTACAAGCTTTATTTTCAGTAAGTTATAAATAAGCACAAGCACTGGGGTTACGGCAAATATCCAGTTACACATTGTTTGTCGGCTTATAGGTATACCATTTCTCCTAAACTCTTGTTCTTGGCGATATAGTGGTAAATGCATAAGAAATTTTTGCGCCAAAATGTGGGCAATAACTGATGGACTTGCAAGAGAGCCTTTGATAAGAGGCCCTGGGGCATCTGCTTTGATTATGGGAGTTTTCTCGGCATTTACCTCACAGTTTTTGCACTTGCAGACTTCACGGCGGTGAATTACATGAATCATTTTAGCCGGAATATGTTTAAGTTCAGAGCGGTCGTCTATGCCAATTTTTTGCATTGTATGGCTGCAGTCAAGACAATTGCGTTGTTCATCTGTAAGGCTATACTCAATTATTTCAGTTTCTAAAGCTGATAGGTCAGCCTCACGTTTGCTGGACTTTTTGCGGCGAATATGGCTTTTGACCACAGTTTTTACCCCAGCGCAATTGTGTTCACCCTGACCCAAAAGCTCATCTAATATTGGTATCCCAACATGGACAAACTCAAGCGAATAGATGCTGTCAATTGAATGGGCTTATCAAGTAGGCAAAGTTGGTCTGGGTTTTGCATTTTTTCGCTAGAAGCACCGAATTTGCAGTGCCTAGCAAGCCTTAGCTGCTCTTTATAATATTCCAAAAGAGCGCAAGCCTCCTCAAAGGCAGCTTTCAACCCTGCAATTTCTTCGTTCTGTTTAGAAATAATCGTTTTATAATCGATTGCAAAATCAGCGTTTTTCATGTCTTCATTATAACAGGAAAGGCCCTAAAAGTCAACCTTTTTCGGCATTTATATCTGGATTTTTGCTACAATTTTATCTGGATTTTTCTATGTCGATTTCCATTAAACATCTGTGCTTGAATGGAATTGGCATTATATTGTCTAAAGATTTGAAATATCAACACTTTTCCGTACACCCTCAAAATATTTCCTGCGTGATGCCTGGTTGTTTTTGTAATAAGTCAAAATAAACTTAAAATCATCTTCTGTAACCGGCACAAATTTTCCTACGCCTTCATGGGGCCAAATATATGTATAATGGTTGCGAGAATATTTGATTGTACTAAATGCAATTCCATCCCAAGTGATTGCTGTAATCAAGCCTCCAAAGCAGCTTCTAAATACATAGGTATCGCCATTGTATGGGTTGTGTTCCATGTAATCGCTTATTGTTGTGATTAGGTGATTATTGCCCGCATTTCCACTCATGGGCTTGCAGATAAGAATGTGCGATTTTCCAGTATCATTTTCACAACGGTCTCCAACATCATTTCCGCAACAATCTCCAACATCATTTCCGCAATAACTCCTAGATTTACAAAGGCTTTTGTAACCGCCTTTTTTTGCGTACTCACGTAAAACTGCCAGCCACTTGTCAGCGCTGTCTGCGAGCTCTCGCTCTTTACGAAAATGTTTCTCGTTATGATTTCCGTACTTGCTTACATAGTCCGTTACTCGGCTCATAGACGAATCCAAACAGACTACGATTTCATTAACTGAATATCCTCTCAGATGTAATGCAAGCACATTTTCCTTAAACTCCTCGCGCTCTATCAGTTTCTTTTCATGCTCTAGATTCCGGATACGTTCATGATTGAGCTTTCTCCAGTGTCGTGTACCACAAGTTTCGGAACAATATTTCCTTACTTCTATGCGTGGCATACCAACAAGGGATTTGCCGCACTCTATGCAAATGCGTTTATCAAAGAATCCTTTATTTCTTAGGATTTCATTGCTAAGCACTCTAGCAGTAATACCAGCTCTTGCAGCGGCTTCTTTAGCCAAAAGCCCCTCACTGCAAAGCTTTAGAGCTAAAAGTCCAGCTTCTGAACGAGCATAAAATTCGCCGTCAGTTATGACCTCGCCATATCTATGGTTGATAAAGCACTCCCTTGAACAAAAGCTACTGCGCTTTTTACCAAATATTTTTTCATACTCTTTTTCGTACTTCTTTGATGTGAATGGTTTGTTACATTGCTGGCATTGCTTGATTGCGCTATCTTTTCGCATTGAATCACCCCATGAACAGTATAGCATAAAAATGGGGCGGGTTCATTGCGCTCTGGGTTTGACGCTTACTGCAAGGATTATTCCATGCCTTGCTTCTGTGCTTCCCGCTACAGCCATAGGTATGCTTCGTAAGCGTGGGTTGCGTAGTTGCTCTACGCTTGCGTAGAAGCTGTTGCAGTCTGAGTGGGCTATTATTCTTGGCATGGGTGGGTTCACCGTCCTGATGGGGTAGTGTGGGGGGGTGTGGATACATATTCTGTTATAGTACCGTATGGTGTGTCTGGTCTTGGTTCATTGTTGAATGTTCATTGTTGAAATAAATCATTAATGCATAATTAAAATGAGTCATTTATGCATCATTAATGCATAATCAAAATACATTATGAAAATACATCCGAATTAACTAAATACAATATTAATTATATACAATGTATATGTTATTTATACATATTTTAGATTGAGAATAAATAAATTGTCAAGAGGTACATTTTGACATGGGGTTTGATGGCTTTGGATAGAAAAAGGTTATTGACTGATTGTGTGAAAAGAGATATAATTATGCTATTATATTCCAAAACTTCGGGACTATTTGGCCCTAAGCGTTCGAAACATTTTATAGTTTTTATCATGCTTTAAATTCTCTATGAATTTCCAAAATAAGTATTGCGGAAAAATCTTTTATTTTGTATAATTTACACAAGTTGAAAAATATACAATGGGGTGATTTCATGGATAACGATAAAGAACTATGCATTGCACACAAAATAAGAGAAATAAGAAAGACAAAAAAGATAACACAAAGCGACCTAGCCGTAGCTATAAATTGCGACCAATCAAAAATTGGCCGAATTGAAACGGAAGTAGAAAAATATCAATATACTGATGATGAACTGCACAAGATAAAAGGATTTCTTGGCATAGAAAAAGCTCCATTAACTAATAAAGAACTTGAAGATTTTAGAAAAGGTTTATATAAATGGAATGATTTAATCAAAAACGGACTCATTACTGAAGCAAGAGAAAGGCAAAATGATTTTGATGTTATAACTTCTTTAACATTTGAGAAAAACATGATTTTGCTCTATAGGATGTTAGAAATTAGGTTAGTTTTAAAAGAAGCAAATGTAGATTTGGCAGAGAAAAAGTTACTGCAATATGAGCCGGAAATTTGCGAAGCAAGTGATGAAGTGAAATATCATTTTTATTTCTTTATGGGTTCGTTAAATATATTCAAAGATAAATTTGATGTAGCGTTGCAATTCTATTTGAAAGCAAGTAACCTGGAAGATTGTATTCTCGAAAAAGACCCTTCTATTCATTTCAATATTGCCACTTGTTATTCTGGCTTGGGCAAATATGTTTTTGCTGTATCTACGCTGTTGGAGGTTCGTAGTGCATTTGACTTTAACAAGACAAGCGTTCTTTGGGTATATGTAAATAATCTGCTTGCTGTTAACTATGCAAGAATTGGTCATATCACAAAAGCAAGAAACCTTCTTGACGATTGCTACGAAGAAGCAAAAGCTATAAATGACACTGACCGCATTGCTTACGTTTTACATAATCAAGGTTTCACTTGCTTTGTTGCTGAGGAATTTGATAAGGCAATAGATTATTTTAACCAAGCATTTAAGTTTTACAAAAAAACAGATAGATATTATCCTGAATGTCTATATTACAAAACTCGTTGCCTTATAGCTTTGAATAAAGTTTCTGAAAGTAAGTTAATGTTGAAAGTAGCAGAAGAAGAATTGGAAAAAGATGAGCTTTATACAGTACTTTTCAAATCCTTATCTTGCTTAATGACTTTAAGTGATAATTTATGTGTCCAATACATTGAAGAAGTAGCAATACCTTATCTGATAGGGGCAAATGAACATTTCAAAGCGTTAGATTTTTGTAAAGAGCTTGGAACGGCATTTTTAAAATGGGGAGCAGGGTACAAAATCAGACTTCTGGAAATCAAGGGAAAAGCTAATGATATCAGGGATAAAATTCTATTTGGGGAGGTGAATATTTGATGAAAAAGAAGCTCACGAGTATAGCTATGATTTTAGTGTTTACATTTAGTTTTACCGCTTTTGCTATGTCCGAAGCTCCGGGCAACACGCCGGCATCTGTACCCATTTGTTGCTTTAATTTTTTTAATTGCAACTGCCTAACCCAGAAATAAAACCATCACTCAATTTTCAACCAAGGGGAGGTAAATATTTGATGAAAAAGAAGCTCGCAAGTATTATTTTGGCTTTAATATTAGTGTTTAATTTTTCTGCTATTGCTACGGCTGAGATTGAAGGTCCTTATCCATTCATTAAAACACTAGCTGCGACAGAGATTATCGGCCCTTATCCATTCATTAAAACACTAATTCTTGAAAACTGCGACCACCAAGACCAACAATAAAACTTTAACCAACCAGCAAGAACCGTTATATAATTTACGGTTCTTTTTTTATTGCAGTCAACAAGCCATCTTTAATATTCATCTAGCAACCATTGTTACCGCCCGCGCACCCTGTCCCGCAATAGCCTACACGGAATGTCCCCTTATAGCCGAAACCCTTGTCCCGATATTGCGGGCTGGAATATTTTAGGTTATAATGTCGGTAGGGGGCGAGCATATGGTAATCATTACGATTTACCGCCTTGTTGAGCATGGCGGTTTTCCTTTTGTGCAATCCGGCGAATCAAGCATTTGCCCTATATGCAGTGAGATGCTCACAATGCGAAGTTGGCGCGCTCGGATGCTGATTGATAGTTGCGGCTCAAAGGTTGTATATCAAATTCGCCGTCTGCTCTGCTCCAAGTGCAATAAGATTCATCACGAGCTACCCGATTGCATGATTCCGTATAAGCGACATTGCACCGAAACTATCGGTAAGATTGCGCTTGGCGCAGTTAATAGCATATCTAATGATGCACCCTGCGAAGAAAACACAATATTCAGAATCCGGCTCTGGTGGGGTGCTGTGCTGCCATATTTTCTGAACATTATGGAAACGCTGTCGCAAAAATACCGGCTTGACCTAAACATTGACCATCAACACAATATCAACCCCGGTCGTCAATTGACAAATAATTACATTAGCTCCATGCGCGCTTTCAAGAAAATCATGCGCGCTATTGTTAACTCCGGCAACTGGATATCCTCCTCCATGCTTTGTACCTGAACGGTCGTGATGTCCGGGTGGTGGGCGTGGTATGCTCAATATAGCATTTTATCCTTTTAAGAAAGAAGGTGCTATAGCATGAGCAACACCAGGAATCAAAGCCTAGCCCAAGGAGCGGTCTTGCAGGCGCAAGACGAAACCGCACTTACTAGGTACAAGACAATAGCTCCGATATTAACGGCTATTGATGAGGGTGCAGACAGTGCCAAAATCAGTCTGCTAAAAAGCGAAGCATGTGGGCAAGCCGGCATTAGCCGAAAGACTTTAGCTCGTTGGCTTAATCGTTATGCTCACAAAGGGTTCGATGGCCTTAAATTTCAAGGCTCGTCATCAGAAAAACCTAAGCGCAAAATACCTGATGAACTGGTCAAAGAGGCAATTCTGCTGCGGTTAGAAGTCCCATCAAGGAGTGTGCCGCAAATTATTGACATTCTTGAAATGGAGGGTAAGGCTCCGAAAGGGTTTTTAAGGCGCGCCACTTTACAGGACAGGCTGCGCGAGGAAGGTTATTCCTCAACCCAAATGAAGCTCTACCAAAAGCCAGGAATTGCTGCCCGCCGCTTTGCCCGAACCCAGCGCAATGATATGTGGCAAGCGGATATAAAGCATTGCGGGTATTTCAAAATAGGAACATCCAGACCCGCAGAGCTTTTCTTCATAGGCTTTATTGATGATGCGACAAGGTATATCGTCCATGGTGAGTTTTATACCAGCCGTGACCAAACCACAGTAGAGGATTGCTTGCGCAAGGCCATTCTTAAAGAGGGGCTGCCTCAAAGGTTGTTTTTTGACAACGGAAAAGAGTTTCGCAATAAATGGATGGAGCGGGCTTGCGCTATTCTTGACATCAAACTAATCTTCACAGCACCCTACAGCCCCGAATCAAAAGGCAAGATAGAAAGGTTTAACAGAACCATCGATTCCTTCCTGGTCGAGGCAGAGCTTACCTGTGCAAAGTTACAGGATATATCGGAGTTCAATGCCCTTTTCAATGCTTGGCTTGCTGAGTGCTATCATGCAAGAGAGCATGGGGGCATCAACGAATCCCCCGAAATAGCCTATCGCTCATCAAAGCAACCCCTTAGGTTTCTGCCACCTGATACCATAGCCCGAGCTTTTCTTCGTCTTGAGCATCGCAAAGTTGACAAATCGGGTTGTATCAGTTTCAAGGGCAGAAAGTATGAGGTAGGCGTCCTTTATATCGGTCGCACAGTCGATATCGTCTATGACCAAAACGACATAAGCGAGCTAACTGTCGAGGATAAGCACTTTGGCACGTCGTTTCGCATCAAAGAACTTATCATTGGAGAACACACAGGCCCAAGACCTAAGCTGCCTGATTTTATGACCCTGGAGAAGCCTGACTCATCACGGCTGCTGGATGCAAAGCAACAACTGCATAATGAGCGGCAGATATCGGCTGTTCGGGCTATTAGCTATGCTCAAATCAATAATGACATGGGTAGTAAAGACGCAAGGGATGGATGTGGTATTGATGTATGAAATCTTCTATAACTTTGCCAATACCCCGTTCTCCCGTACTATCCCCTCAAAGAATCTTTATAAGGGCAATGATTCTGATGAATTAATTGAGAGGCTGATATATGCTGCCCAAAAACAACTATTCGCTATAGTTATCGGCGATTGCGGCTGCGGCAAAACTACTACTTTGCGTAGGTTTTGTGATGAAACATACGGTGGTCATTATGTCGGTGACAGCAACGCCCCCGGCAGAGCAGTCGGCAACTTTCATCCCCTATACATCGCAGACTCCAAGCTAACCCCCAGAACCTTCTACAAGACCATCTTAGAACAAATGGGCTTTGAATCAAAGTATTTCCGAAATGATGCAAAGCGTCAACTGCACAAGGAAATCGAGATTATGAAGGGGCTGAATGGTTCACTGCCTGTTGTTATTGTGGATGAGGCTCATCTGCTAAGTCGCGAGATGCTTGAAGAAATCCGATTCTTGCTTAATTTCAAGATGGATTCGCAAAGCCCTATGGCATTAATTCTTAGCGGGCAGACAGAGCTGTGGGATAAACTTAAGCGCCAGTCTTATGCAGCGATTCGTCAGAGGGTTGATATCCAATGTGTTGTCGGCCGGCTAGATAGAGCCAAGACCGATGAATACATCATATCCCAGCTGGAATACGCAGGCACAGACCGAGAGATTTTTACAGAAGCTGCTATTGATGAGGTTTTCAAGTTCTCAAGCGGCATCCCCCGGCAAATTAATAAAGCCTGCACGGAGTCTTTGGTATATGGTGCACAAAACCGCAAGACCATAATCGATGACAGGATGGTAAAGCTGGTAGTTGAGCAGGAATTGATAAAGGGGGCATCTTGATGAGCGACAATGCCAATAAATACAATGCCAATAGTGTCACCACTAAAAAATCCAACACCAAGAATCACGTTGACCAAACCAAAATACCCTGTGGTCTCCTCAATCGCACAATAGACCTTCTGGAAAATATAGACATATCAAGATACGATATATTTGTCCGCCAAGATTACCATGAGGTATACATGTCCCTGCTTACAAAGCAGTATAGCATCGAGATGAGACATGCCTATGCCGCTATAATTTATGCAGAGGACGAAGATGCGCGCACGGAGGCCAGAATACGGTATCTTGCTTTAAAGCAGGCGCGAGATTTCTATTAGCTGCACGCTCATAGACGGTCCCTGTAACACTCGATACTTCACACGCCCACAATTTCAACCTCACTACCTAACACAGGGCGTTCACGTCCTGTCTAAAACAGATGCGTGAAAGCATCTGTTTTTCTCTATAGCGCAGATGATGCCCGATAAGAGGGAGATGTAGCCCGCAATTTGAGGACATCGTTTTCGGCAAAACCAGGACATTCTGTATCGGCTATTGCGGGACAGGGTGCGCGGGCGGTAACAACCATCACAAACATAAATGTCAAAATATGTATTATCACACTGTCGGAATTTGTATTGCTTTTACTGTTGCAATTTGAATTATTATCATTTATAATTATTTTAATCTAGTATACAGAGTATAAAATATCTAAAAAAATTAATATTTATACTCATGAAATAGATAAAATGATAATTTCTTTGAATGAATATTGATATTAAGGGATTTTGGGCGGATAATCATAGATTTATAAAAAATAATAAAATCTATTGATGATTCGCCAAAAATGGATATAATAACCCAAACAAAGGAGGAAAAAACATGGTCAAAAACAAATCACCATCCAAGAAAAAACCAAACCCAGAAAACAGCAGTTAGCCATCCGGCAATGGCCAATATGCAAAACAGCAATTAAGCAAAAATTGATAACCAATACACCAAGCACCTTTGATAAAAAGGTTAGGAGTACATAAT
>Ga0123352_10000198_pt1 | contig 73340 bp, 74 predicted proteins | sample TergutLab28metaG_FD_89700 | JGI IMG/M metagenome (GOLD analysis project Ga0123352, IMG submission 89700) | Labiotermes labralis P1 segment gut microbial communities from Petit-Saut dam, French Guiana - Lab288 P1 | ecosystem: Host-associated > Arthropoda: Insects > Digestive system > Gut ... | reverse complement strand
TTGTCTTGTCTTGTCTTGTCTTGTCTTGTCTTGTCTTGTCTTGTCTTGTCTTGTCTTGTCTTGTCTTGTCTTGTCTTGTCTTGTCTTGTCGTGTCGTGTCGTGTCGTGAGTAGCAACTATTTTGCGTTAACAATGTCGCGAACATGTTAATAGTTTATACATTTTGAGGCAAAATATCAACATTTTTTGTATTGCTTTGCGTGTTCTGCGAAAAATTTTTCTCTATCTGCTGTTTTTTTTCCTTAATTTTCAAATAAATTTCGGGATTGACAATATTTTTTAAGATATAGTAAGATATCCATACTTGCGGCGATGGTGAAATTGGTAGACACGCTAGCTTGAGGGGCTAGTGGGAGTTCTCCCGTGATGGTTCAAGTCCATTTCGCCGCATTTTTTTAAGCCCTTCTAAGTAAAAGATTTATTAGACAATACCTGCCAGAAAACGGGAAGTATATCACACACAAAAATAAAAGTGACACTCAAAAGTGATACTTTTATCAACAGGAGTCGATATGCACCCGAAAAAATCCCGCAAGCCTTTTACTTTATTCAAGAAAAAAACTCAAAGTGGTATTATATGGATGGCAGAGAAAAGGCTATCAGGGCATCGCATAAACTGCGTATATATTGGAATGCGCGCCGCTGTTCGATATGCTATTGCACGCATTGAGAAACACTGGAGAAGAAATATAGCTGCTCTAAGCCCTTAAAAACCTATTGACAATATTGACAATATTACATATATTTATATGTATGACGCTTGAGTGGGACGAGAATAAAAATCTGGAAAACATTAAAAAGCATAATGTCTCATTTGAAATAGCGCAAAAAGCGTTTCTTGATAAGTATCGTATTATTTTAGCAGATGAGAAACATTCAGGTAAAGAAAAAAGGTTTTTCTGTATTGGCAATGATGGTAACGGAATAGTAACTATTAGATTTACTATAAGAAATAAGAATATCCGCATATTCGGTGCAGGGTATTGGAGAGAAGGAAAGGTTGAATATGAAAAAAGAAAAAATATCATATGTTGATGCTCCAAAGGATATAGCAGACTCTTTAAAAAATGCAAAACAAATTACTGATTTTTTGCCACCGCCCGAAGAATTAATTTTAAAAGAACCAAAGGTAAAAGTGACTATTGTGCTAAGCAGTAGAAGTGTTGATTTTTTTAAAAAACACGCCGAAAAAAACAAAACCAAGTATCAAACAATGATATATGAAGTATTAGATAGGTATGCACAAAATTATAATAACTAAGCATTTAGGAAAATGAATGATACAGGGGTGGAGATATAAGCTATTTGTTTTATAATAAAATAGCCGATAGTGAAGCCAAAGAGATAATAAAATATACATTTCTTTTTGGCTTCGTATGACCCAAAAATTGACACCAATGATGTGTTGTGATATGTTTAAGGTAAGACACTCTAATAATTAGAGTAATGATTTTTTCTATTCCGAAGCGATTTTCTACTGCGAAATAATTTTAATACTGCATGGTGATTAAAAGATATACCTTCGTAATGGTATTGATAATTAAAATTAACTACTAATCTTAGTAGCTTAAGTATGCTAAAGCATACAAAGAAAAAAAGATGGAAAATATAGTAAATTTACATGGCTATAAAGCAGGAGCTGCTCTTATAAATGAACTAAAAATTTCAGTAACCGAAGAGCAAATTAATAATATTTTTAAAAAACATAATATTTCTGACTTAAAAGAGAAGGCAGGTTTTTTAAATGACTGTATGGGTATAGATGAACAAGTTAATGCTACAAAAGCAAACATAACTGAGAAAGATGAATTTGATTATTCTTTAGCCTTGTTTTTAGAAGGGTCCTGGAGATTACTCATCTAATGGAAATAGAATTCATAAACAAATTCAAAAAAGAATTTGACTTATCCAAAGACGACATTGACCAAGTTGAAACTTTTTTTAAATCAGTTATTACTGATAGTTTAAAAAAAAGATTTTTATCTCATCTTGTCTCTACTATAGAAGATTTAGTCAACGATAAGCAAAAAAAAGATTTTATTGAAGATTTAAAAGCAAAAGTTGCAAGCAACCCAAACCTTCAATCAAAATTAGATATGAATTTAATATTAGAATCTGTAAATAATAAAAATATACGACTATTTACTATAATATTAAAACCTTTGCCAATCAGTGCAATTAGCGCCAGAACTAATTATATAAGGGGAAGTGCTTTAGTAACTTATGACAATAGACTGGACGAAAAAGATATTAGATTATTAATAGCACATGAGCTCGGACACATTATCCATAAACATTTTTTTCCTCAAATAAGTAATCTAGAACCCATAGCAACGTTATTCGCATTTATCGCAATGTGTGATAAGCATGATTTTTATAAGACAAAAATTGAAAGATTTATAAGCACGGGTGGTTATTTAGAGATTTATAATAAACTATGTGCATTATGTAAGTAAAAACGGGAGGAATATATGAAAAAAATTTTAGTTTTGTTAATTTGTTTAGTATTGCTCGTTTCTTTTATTGGTTGCGAAACTACAGGTGAGCAAAGAGGGATTCCTCAGTGGTGCTTGTTTTGCAATGAAGAAACCAGATGGAAAATTACCGACGGCACTGACCAATGTTCGGTTTGTGGAAATTATTGGAAATGGATTGATGGCGGCAATGGCACTGACAGGGACTTTAACTAAGAAAAAAATGGGTTAGCTTATAGCGGGGCTCACTCTAAAGGCAACCCGCTAAAGTACCCTGTAGCGACGCCAAATTTTATAATCATTTTTCTGCATAGACGGTTATGCTTTTTATTATATCCAAATCTTTTTTACAATTTGCAATTTCTTTTTCCGTTAGATGATTTTTCAACTCCTCATCCGATATTTCAATATTTTTTTCTTTTTGTATTATTATATTTTTAAACCCTGCTTCCTGGATGCATTTTAAATAAATATCTTTTGTTACTGCTCCGGACACACAGCCAGCATACATCGATGCCATTGATCTTATTTTTTCTGGCAACTCTCCTGTAAGAACAATATCCGAAATGCTAAAGTGTCCATTTGGTTTTAACACTCTGTAAATCTCTTTAAACACAGCTTGTTTGTTGGGAACAAGATTCAATACGCAATTACTTACGATTACATCAGCAAGATTTGATTCCAGCGGCAGATTATCAATATCACCCTGAATAAATTCAACATTCGTAAATCTCCGCTTTTTTACGTTTTGCCTGGCTTTTTCAAGCATTTCAGGGGTAAAATCTATTCCAATTACTTTGCCTGTTTCTCCAACCTCTGCCCTTGCCACAAAGCAATCATTTCCAGCGCCACTACCCAAATCAACTACAGTATCGCCTTTTTTTATTTTAGCAAATTTTGTCGGAAGCCCACAGCCAAGCCCATAGTCAGCATCTGGATTATACCCGTTTAGGTCATTATAATTTTCGCTCATGATGCTTTCCGGGTTCTTGCAACAACAGGATTTGTTATTTTTCGAGACGATCTTGCCATATTTTTTTCTGACAATTTCTTTTAATTTAAGTTCATTTTCCATATTTTTATTTTCCTTCTATATAATGTGTGTTTATTATGTATCTCCAGCCTGATTTTGTTTATTCTTCGCCTTCAGGATCAGCATCAGAACAATTCCAACAACTGCACAACATGACACAATCGCAAATGCCGGAAACATGAGATCAATATTACCTGCAGCAACATTTTTATAGTAACCAGCAATCTGTGATGAAGCGATCGACCCAATACTGAGGCCTAAAAGCACATACCCATAATTGATGGCAAGATGTTTTGTCCCAAAAGTGTCTGCTGTTAAGGATGGGAAACTGCTTGCAGCTCCTCCATAGAAAAAGCCAATAAAAGCAATTAAAACATAGACCCAATAACTTTCTGCTGTGGCGACAAGAAGGGAAACGATCGCAGTTCCTGAAAGCATTATGATTATGGTATTTATTCGCCCTAATTTATCAGAAATCGCACCCCAGAACAGACGGCCAAGAGAGTTAAACATCGAAACTGCCAAAACTCCAATCGTAGCAGTTGCTTCAAGCCCTTTTGCAACTGCGACAGGTTTTGCAAAACCTATCATCATAATTCCGCCCATGCAAGCCAGCGCAAAGGTCATGGCTATTAAATAAAACTGCGAAGTTTTAAGCATTTCAACAGGAGAGCGATTGACAACAGGCTTTTTAACAATGGCCCCAGGCGTTGCGTTATGCGCAACATAATCTTCCGGCGGATTTTTCATAAAAAGGCTGCTGACAGTACACACTACCAAAAAAACAGCGCTTAAAACCATAAAAGTTTTTGATTCCCCAACTCCTGTGCCGCCAAAAAAGAAAATCAAGTTTTCCACAATAGGCGCGAAAACAACGCCCCCTAAGCCATGTGCAGACAGAATTATTCCTGTAACAAACCCTTTTTTATGAGGATACCACTTTTGAGCGCAGGCAATTGATGGGGAGTATGTAAAACCCATCCCTATTCCGCCCATGATACCATAGGTTATCCACAGCAGCCATGAAACATTAGCAGTTACAAAGGAAGCAAGAAAAAAGCCTGCACTTAAAATAATTCCGCCGACAAAAATAACAAAGCGGGTGGAATACTTGGCCACCAGTTTGCCGCCTGTTATACTGCCAATAGCCAGGGTAGCAAACAAAAGGGAAAAAGCAAGTCCTGCAGCAGCGTTATTGCCGTTGAAAATAGTGTTAGCAATGCCTGTCTGGAATACGCTCCAAACATACACAATCCCAAGAGTATGCAGAATAGCAGTTGCCGCAATTACAGAAAAAACTCCTTGCCTTTTATTCATAAATAAGTTTCACTCGAGATAAAAAAAACAGCAATAAGTTGCTTCATAATGACCCCCTCTGTAGCTGAAATATTCCTATAGCTGAAATTTTAGCCAAACCGTTTTTTTAATTTTTTATAATAATTTTCTACGCTTTTATCTCCATCGTTATCTAAAAACAAGCAAAACGGCAAGCTATCTGTTTCCTTGTGCTTTATCACACAAGCGCAACATTTTCTGTGGTTCGGACAAATTGTTTTAGGACACGCACACTCTTTTACACAAGACATTATCTTTTCTCCATTTCATAAGGTTTATTTGAAAAAACAAATTTAAAAACTGCATACGCCAGCAAAGCGCCAATTATTTGCATGGCAATAAAAATCAATCCATCAATTGGTCTTATCCCGGCAGCAGAATTTGTAAACATTCGGGCGATCGTAACTTGGGGGTTGGCAAACATTGTAGATGATGTAGACAAAAGTTGCCCCCCTACCAGTAATCCCACAATGATTGAAATTTTGTTTGACTTTGCTTTTACAAGCAACAAAATAGCAAGCACAAGAATAAACGCGCCTATAATTTCAGCGAAGTATATATAATCACTTCGTACGATATCAGAAACAAAGAACAAGCTGCCAACTTCGTTCAAAAACATTAAATGACTTAAAACTGTACCTGTTATCCCTCCGGCAATCTGAAACATTACGAAAAAGATGGATTTAAATACCCCGACTTTTTTTTCGAGCATCATTACCATGGTGACAACAGGATTAAAATGCGCTCCGGAAACAGTTCCGAACATTTCGATTAACGCACAAAGAACAAATGCAACAGCTATGGCATTTGCAAGCACTGCAATGCTTTTAGGGCTTTCCAACACCAAAGTAAATAAAATCATAGACGAAACAGCAGCCATAACCAAAAACATTGAGCCTAAAAATTCTGAAGACAATTCGGCAAAAGAACATTTTTTATCCATTTATACAGTACCCCTTCTTTTGGTTTTAGTTTCGCTGGTTTTGCCTATAACAGAAGTAAGTTCCTTTAGTAATTTTGCAGCCATATTGCTCCTGCCTTAGGAAAATAGTCTTTTGAAAAAAAGTATAATTGAATCTGTAAACCTTCTGAAAAAAGAGCCTTTTTCAACTCCTTCTACAGTAACAATACTGCGGCTAAATATGAGTGATCCATTTTTGTCAAGAAGTCTTATCCTGCCCGCCTCTGCTCCTGCAAAAAAAGGGGCGACAAGAGGTTCCCCCCACCAAATTTCCCACATTGTTCTGCCAACATCTCCGAGCGGGAGAGTTATGGGCGGAACGTTAACTGCCAGCTCAACATTTCTTTCTCTGCCTTTATAAACCCTGTTTTTATAAAGCTCGGGGAGAACAGGGAAAAAAGTTTCAAAATTATCAAATCCATAAGAAAGCAGCGCTTCCCCATCTGTTACTCTTTTTGCTCTCCCATTTTCTATTGGCCCACCCATTATTACAGCAAGTAATCTTCTGCCGTTTCTTTCTGCCGTGAGCGCAATGTTAAAGCCAGACGCATATATAAAGCCTGTTTTAAGCCCATCAACTCCTTCAACTTTTCCTAAAAGAAGATTATTGCTGTTTTGAGCTATAGGCCCAAGAGCGCTTGTTCCTCCTGGAGGAATATTTCTTGTTTGAGGATATGTAAATGTTGAATGGGAGTGGAACATTGGAAGAGACTCAGGGTTCTCTGCAATATAAAAAAAACAGAATTTCGCGAATTCTCTGGCAGTTGTTTGGTTATGCTCGCTGAATCCAGAGGTATCTGCAAAAGATGTTCTTTCAAGCCCAAGGTTTTTTGCTTGCCTGTTCATCAAGTCGAGAAAAGCTGGAACAGAGCCTGCAACAGCTTCGGCAACAGCAACCCCTGCATCATTTCCAGAAGATACAGCAAGTCCCATCATAAGTTCACGCAATGTAACGATTTGCCCCTCTTCAATAAACATCAAAGAAGATCTGGGGGGGCTTGACCTAAATGAGGCTTCTCTGCTTATTGGAATATGCTGATCAAGAGAGAGGTACCCTGCCCGCATGGCGCTAAAAGCAATATGCATAGTCATAAGTTTTGTCATTGATGCAGGGGGAATTACCTCATCTGCATTTTTTTCGTAAAGAAGAAAACCAGAATTAAAATCATAGAGAATTGCAGAGCGGGCAAAAAGTTCCGGCGGAGACGACGAAGCCAGATCAACTGCTTGAAGCTTCTGGAACGAAAAGCAGAAAAAAAACAAAACAAGAATTATTGGTTTAGTTGACTTACTGGAAAACATATTTTTAGTGATACCTTTACAAAGAGTATATTTATTGTAGTTTTAACATTTTAGGCATAATTTGTACATTCGTACAGCCAGCTTGTTTTAGAGAAAAATTGTATAAAAATATTTAAAAAATGATTGAAATAAAAAAAAGATCGAATAGAATCATAAATATGGAACTTAATATTCCTCAAAAATATCGCCAAGATATTGAAAAAGCGACAAATTTACTCAAAGATGAAGGGTGTGAGGCAGTTTTTTTATTTGGCTCATTGGTTACAGGAAAAATACACAATGATTCTGATATAGATATTGGTATAAAAGGGCTTCCAAAAGGAAAATTTTTTGAAGTCTATTCAAGATTATATTTTGACATAGAAAATAAAATTGATTTAGTGGATTTTGATACGAATTCAGATTTTTATTCAATGCTCAACAAAATAGGCGAGGTTGTTCAAATTGGATGAAAAAGTAAAAATAAAAATAGAACATGAAATTTCACGAATAGATAAATCGTTGCACTCTGTAAAGCCTTTATTGGTTTTATGCAAAACAAAAAAACCAGATATTATAGAAATGACAGCAGCAGCTCAAGTGTTACATTCATTCTACAATGGGGTGGAAAGTGTTATTGTATTATTTTTTAAATATCTGGATGACAAAATCCCAAATGATTTTAAATGGCATAAAACATTATTTGAAATGGCATTTGGAATCAATTCAAAAAATGTAAAAATTATTAGAAATGATATTAAAAAGAAGCTGGAAAAATACTTGTTGTTTAGACATTTTATAAGGCATTCATATAGTTCTGAATTAGACTGGAATGAAATGGGACCATTAATAAAAGAAATTGAAGATATATGGGAAATTATAAAAACCGATTTTGAAATATTCATAAAAAATAATTAAAGCGCATGCCTCTATTTTTACGACAATTTTGAGGGTGTTATGCTGAGCGGACACGCAGAAGTATCTTACGATAATGCTATTAGAGAATCATTTTGGCAAGATGATATGTATGTCTACTATCCGCAGGGTCATACTGATCCGGATTTTGCACTAATAAAATTTACTACAAAGCGTGGTAATTATTACAAAGATTTGCAGAATGAAGATTTTGAAATATGAGGAAGTATTGACGTTATCCGCTGTCTTGCGAGGGCAAGTATTGCTCATATTCTTTTATTTTATCTCTTAGCCTATTGCCTACGTTGCCACGCCCTGTATACCACACAGGGCAGTTTGCAATCTTGGAGTCTTACGGCAATGGTACAAGTTCACTATTCACTACATTGATGGTATTGTTTGTTGTAAAATTACCAGTAGGCACCCAACCCGCACTACCAAACAACTGCGCAAAAATATCAGCTCCTGCATTATTATGTCCTGTTGCCCATAGCGCCGCGCCACCACCACGGGCAGTGTTACGAAAATTTTCAGAAACAGCAGTTTCGCTGCCATTGCCATATATTGTGCCGTCATATATCCTGAAAGAACTATTGGAAATATGCACCCCACCACCTTCCTCGCCAGAGTTTCCAGATATTATGCCGCCCCTCATGGCGAAAACACCATTGTTTATATGCACTCCACCGCCTCCACCTGTAAAGAAATATACGCCACCATCCCAATCCCCGCGAGAAACATTATCTCTGGCGATATTGCCAGAGATAATACCGCCGCTCATAGTGAAGATCCCTCCGTTTACATATACCCCGGCGCCCCTAGAGGCTGAATTGCCAGATATCGTAGCACTATCGCCCATAGAGAAGTTGCCGCGTGGTCCTACATGCACTCCGCCACCACGCCCATCATCGCTACCGTGTCTAGACTGTGTACCAAGCCTACCACTAGAATTGCCGGATATCATGGAGTTGCCAAACATATTAAAAAAGGCAAATTCGCCTGATACCCTAACTAGCGGAGAATTATGAGCAGAATGCCCTACAAGTTTAAGGTCATATATTGCCACGTTTTGCCCGGCGCCTATACGTAGCAAGTTACCGGATGGAGGTACAGACATCCCCATAGAGGTGCCACCACTTAGAATCAATGCATGATCGCCACGTATGAGTACAAAAACGAGTGTAAAAGGGCCAAATGTATTCTCTGTAGAACCCGGCACCATAAAACTACTGGTTACTTCGATAATGTGGTATGTCCTGTCTGTACGGCTGCTAGCAGCTATGATTGCGGCTCTTGCAGCGTTCCACTCCTCAAGGTTGGAAACATAAAAATCAGCAGGCTCGTCATAAGCCTCACTCCGAGCATCTGCACTGCTTCTGTCGCATGCAGGAAAAGTGAAGATTAGAACAAAGATTAAAATTCTAACAACATTACGCAAAACATTTTTTTTGTTCATTATAAAACTTCCTTTTTTTACCTAAAAATCCTAAAATATTAAAAATCTCGTATCATTTCAATTTATACTAATATTTTAGGATTATCAATCCCAAAATACGAGTTTTATCGTATTCTAAAAGAATGGGTTTTAGGGAAAATTTGAAAGCAGAATTAGATTTTTCTGGAATATTAGTTAAGGAATTAGCAGCTCGTTCTGGAGTTAAGAAAAAAACCATTGACAGTTACTTGAGTAATAAGTGTTATTCTCCATCAGCCGAAGCTGCTGTCAGTATAGCAAAAGCCTTGGGAGTATCTGTTGAATTTTTAGTAACTGGGATTGAAGCGATAAAAGACATACCCCCCTTCTCTATAACAGAAGATATAAAGGAAATAGTGCTTGTGTCCAGACAGTTAAATACAAAAGACCGGAATGTGATACTTCAACTTGCCTATCTATTAAAAAACAGGTAACACACTTTAATAAAAAAATCTAAGGAAATATCAGAAATAAATACTGGCCATCATCGGCATAACAAAAAACGTTATTCGCTGCTTTATGCTGGCAAGTATTGCTCATACTCTTTTATTTTATCTCTTAGCCTACTACCTAAAAAATCTGAATATATATTAAGTTCATCATATATCATAATTGATTCATCCAAATATTTTTTTATTTTGTCTTTGTCCCAGTAATCAGGGGGCTTTTGCAAGTTTGTTATCCGATCAGCCAACTTAACACAGGCAATTTCTTTTCCCTGTTTTTTTATCCTTTTGATACTATCTTCCATTCTTTTTTCTTTATCGATTTTATCGTCTTTGGACAAAGCCAGCAGTCCGCCCAATACCTCGTCGCCAAATTCTTTTTTCAATTCCTCTTTTAATTCATTTTGTTTAGCTTCATCAGTATCTTCAATAACGTCATGCAATAATGCGCACTGGATTGCCAAATCTTCATTGCCAATTTTCTCAACAATAATCAGGCGCGCTATTTCTGCAGCTACATTGCTTACATGGACTACATAATTATATTCTTTTCCCGGGACCAAATGATTTTTATGCATATAACCAGCAAAAGCTATGGCTTTTTGATATTTTTCCTGATCCCACATAAAACCGCCCCTTTTTTAATTATACAGAATATCAAAATAATATTATTTTTCTATTATAATTTCAAATATTTTTATGGTATAATCTTGGGTGATATTAAATAAAAGGGGAAGTATGGATAGGATAAAAATAGAACATGATATGCCTTTATGGAATCTTTTTTCTATTTATAAAGGGCTGGATGATACTTCTTATGCAGAAGATAAAGAGAAAATGCTGATTGAATTTCAGCAGCTATTTGATATTGTCAAAAACACTAAATCCATTGGAACTGATGAACAGTGGATCGAGTCTGTAATAAAAAAAATTGAATATGCAGAGGCTATTTTTAAAAATTTATATTCCTATTGTTACGCAAATTACTCAACACAAACAGCAGATGCAGATATAGTTAGAGAGCTTACCAATCTTGAAAAAGAAAAGCTTAAACTATGTAAAGCGAAAACAATATTCAGAAAAAAATTTTCTCTCTCTCAATCACAAATAGATAATATTGCGAAAAAGGATTCTTTTTTAAGCAATTACACCCTTTTTCTAAGTGAAATATTAGTATTAAAAAAACATCAGCTTCCACAGGATATTGAAGCAATCGTAGAAGAATTGCTTCAGCCAGGCGCAAATTCCTGGTCACGCTTACAGGAAGCAATTTCATCTGACCTAAATGTAAAATGGGATAAAAAAAAGGGTGAGAAAAAAACAGTGACTCAGCTTAGAGCCCTTGCTTTTTCAAAAAGCAGAAAAGTAAGAAAAAAAGCTTTTAAAAAAGAGATAGCTGCATGGAAAAGTGTAGAAATTCCTCTTGCTTATGCGCTTAACGGAGTTAAAGGAACAGGGATAATTCTTAACAAACGGAGAAAATGGAACTCTGTTATTGGAAAATCTGTTTTTCAATCAAGAGTAACTGAAAATACATTAATAGCTCTTATAAGCGCTATTGAAAAATCACTTCCATCATTTCATAAATATCTTAATACCAAGGCATCTTTGCTTGGAGTCAAAAAACTTGCTTTTTATGATCTCTTTGCACCTCTGCCATTAAAAGAGAAAAAAACAAAAACAGGAAATGCAAAAGATATATCTTCATGGCCATTCCGGGAAGCAACAAATTTTATAACAGAAACATTCGGGAATTTTCATCCTGAAATGGGCGTATTTGCCGAAGAAGCATTTAATAAAAACTGGATCGATGCCACTCCCCATAAGGGCAAGGTTGGCGGAGCATATTGCATAAATTTTCCTCTTGCAAAAGAGAGCCGGATATTATGCAACTACAACAACTCGTTTTCTTCTGTTTCAACACTTGCTCATGAACTTGGGCACGCATGGCATAACGAGATTTTAAAAAACGAAAGCACAATACATCACAACTACCCCATGACCCTTGCGGAAACCGCATCGATCTTTTCCGAAATAATGGTATTTGACAAGGCAATAAAAGAAGCGCCAAGTAACGCAGAAAAATTGTTTGTAATGGAAATATTTCTTCAGGAAACTACCCAGATAATCGTAGATATTCTCTCAAGGTTTTATTTTGAAAAAGAGGTGTTTGCCAGAAGAGAAAAAGGGGATATTTCACCGCTGGAATTTTCAACTATTATGCAGGATGCGCAAAAAAGATCTTATGGGAAAGCCATAAGAAAGAAAACATATCATCAGTATATGTGGGCTGTTAAAGGGCATTATTATATCCCTTCTTTAAGTTTCTATAACTATCCGTATGCATTTGGACAACTTTTTGGAATAGCGCTTTATAAAAAATATCTTTCGGATAAAAAGAATTTTCCGGAACAGTATAATAACATACTTAAAGAGTCTGGAAGAAAAACAAGCATGGAAATTGCAAAGCAGGCAGGTTTTGATATTGAAAATGAACTATTTTGGCTTAACAGTATGGACTATATCAAAAAGATAATAGATGATTTTTCAAAAATTGTACTTACAGAGGAAAACAAAAAATGAGTATCAAAGTTGGGATTTTAAGCTCCGGAGCATGGGGTACTGCTATGGGCAAACAGATAGCGCAAAAAGGCATTGATGTCCAGATGTGGGATTTTATGGAAGATGTTGTAAATGATATAAACAAGAATCATAAAAACAGCAGATACCTTGCGAACATCACCCTTCCCAAAAAAATGACAGCTTCTACTGATATAGAAAAAGTTGTGCAGGGAAAAGATTTTATTATAATCGCAACTCCTTCTCTTTATCTTATTGATACAGTAAAAAAAATAGAAAAAACAAAAGATATACAAAATGGAGAACCAGTTATTGGGATAATTACAAAAGGTTTTTTTCCTTCGTCATCAGGGCCAAGACTTATTGTCAGCACTCTTGAAGATATTCTTCCTGATTCCTACAAGGACAGCCTTGTCTATATATCCGGGCCAAGTCATGCAGAAGAAGTTGCGACAAACAAACTTACAGGACTTATAAGCGCATGTATTAACGCTAAAAATTCAATAAAATTCAGGGAGCTTCTTTCAAGTAAATCGCTTTTTGTTTTTTCTTCGATCGATGTGGTTGGTGTTCAGACATGCGCTGCTACGAAAAACGTTATAGCAATTGCATTTGGAATGCTTGATGCCATAAAAGAAAAATCAGAAATATTTGGCGACAATACAGAATCTCTTTTGCTGGCAGCAGGGCTTAATGAAATCCAGAAAATAGGTCACGCTCTTGGCGCTACCCATCCAGAAACATTTACATCAATATCCGGGGTCGGAGACCTTGACGTTACATGCAGAAGTATTCACGGCAGGAACAGACGATTTGGCCACGATATTATTAATAAAAATATTATTGATCAGTTTTCCAGTATCGAAGATTTAATAAAAAATATAGATAAACTTGGGTATCTCCCCGAGGGAGTTGTTGCGGCAAAATATCTGAACCAGATTAAAGATTCGCACAAATTAAAACTCCCTATTTCATCTGCGGTATATAAAATATTAAACAAGGAAAAGTCTCCCCAAAGCGCACTAGCAGCCTTGATTGGCAGCCCCGCAGATATGATAAGAGAGGAACTTATTTAAGTTATAATTATTGCAAAATCAATGTTATGCGGTATTAACTCATAACACAGCGCCATGGATCACTATCGTCCAGCGCAGCGACATAGGAGAATATATGATATATGTAACCGGCGATACACACGGCGGAATAGATATTTCAAAATTAATGAGTAAATATTTTATAAGACAAGTATCATTATTGACAAAACAGGATTATTTAATAGTAGCAGGTGATTTTGGGTTTATTTGGGAAAATAAAATAAAAGATTACTGGATAAAGTGGTTTGAGGAACAACGATTTACAACACTATTTGTGGATGGGAATCATGAAAATTTTGATATAATAAACAGTTATAAAACAGAACTCTGGAATGGCGGGAAAATACATAATATAAGTAACAGTATTAAGCACTTAACAAGAGGCCAGGTATTTACAATAGACAACAAAAAAATTTTTTCTTTTGGCGGAGGGAAATCAATTGATAAAGCGCTAAGGAAAGAGGGAAAATCGTGGTGGAAAGAAGAGATGCCGTCACAGGAAGAATACCAGGAAGCTATAAATAACTTAAATACAAATGACTGGAGTGTGGATTATATTATTACACACACTGCGCCGACAAAAATAATAAATACTTTGGAAACAGAACACGAGGTATATAATAAAGAAAATGAGTTGAGCGATTTTCTGGAAGAAATAGAAAAGAAAACAAAATATAACAAATGGTTCTTTGGGCATTACCATTTGGATAAAAATATTGATGACAAATATTATGCGGTATATCAGAGTATAATAAGATTATAGCATTGAATCCCTATTTCTTCTTAAATACCCAGGATATAATAGAATAAGTTAACAGCGGAAATGTAATAATTGATAACTTGTTATACTCCAGAGCTTCCCTGAACTGCAAGTGCAAAATACTCCAGAAAGCTCTTGTTGTTCCACAACCAATACATTCTATATTAAAAATATTTTTAAAAACACAAATAGGGAATCCATACCCAAAATATTGCTTTGGAATATTATAAAAAATAAAAGTTGCCAGAAGTATAAAAAAGAGTTTTATAATTAAATTTCTTTCCTGTAAAAGGCTCAACAATTTATTTTTCACAGAACTCAAGCTTTAACTGATATAGGTTTCCCATCAACATCTTTAAAAGAACCAGTAGCAATCAGTATAATATCAATAATTGTCCAGATTCCGCAGCCACCAAGAGTTAAAATCATTAAAATACCTGTTCCTATTTTTCCTACATAAAAACGGTGAACTCCAAGAGTTCCGAGAAAAATAGCGAGCAACAAAGCAACAAGCCACTTTTTTGATACATCACCTAAAACATCTTCGGCTTTTTGCCTGACTCCGCATTTTGGACATATCTCTGCTTCTTTTTTTATAACAGAACCGCAAGAACGACAAAAAACTTCATCGCTTCCTTTTTCAAAATTACTACTCACTATTGACTCCTTTAAAATCATACAGGGAACAACCCCTATCTTGCCTTGGCAAATGCTTTGATATCCTGCATATCCTTATAAGAAAATCTTTCCCACGACATTGGAAAAATTGAATTATTATGATAAAGTGGGTCTTCGTCAATAGGATAAATGCTTTTTTTCACACTCTCCTCCCACAAGGCAGAACCAGGCACAGGAGAATATTCCGATACACTTATCCTGACATCAAAATTTTTGAGGTATCTTACAGTTTCTCTTGCTTCTTCTGCATACTGCCCCGGAAGCCCTGCAAGCATATAAATAACTACGTTATTCCCATAAAAACCATTGGACCTAAGATTTTCTATAACAGATGGAAAAGTATCTGCATTATATTTTTTCCCATTTCTACTGTGAAACCCCGGATCAGAACTTTCAAAGCCAAGTCTTATTTCTTTAAAGCCTGCTTTTTTCATCATTAAAATCGTCTCGCTATCAAGGTAGTCAATATGTAGCGCGTTTGGCAAATAAAAATTAAATTTTATATTACTGGAAATTATATGTTCGAGTAACGGCAAAAAAACCTCTTCTTTTTTAAATAATAATGCATCATCATAAAATGCAAAATTGGTTGTCCCATATTTTTTATTTAAATAAATAAGTTGGTCAAAAACTGTTTTATGGCAACCCAGAGAAAAAGGTGAAAATTTTTTAGAAGCACAGTAAGTGCATTTCATTGGACAGCCGTCATTAAGCCGCACAACTGCAGCATCTTCCCAGACAGAGTTATCCATAAGGAATTTTCCCCCTTCATGAGCACAAACAGGCAGTAAATGTTGCTTAAAAAAGTTATTCAAAAAATCCCATGCTTCGCCTTCTGCAACATAATCAGACATAACAACATTTTTGCAGTGCTGCGGCAGAAGTGTTGCATAAATACCCCCTGCAATCACAGGAACATCAGGCCAAATTTCCCTGCATATTTTTACAACCTCAGATACCCCCATATACCAATATGTCATAAATGTAGATATAAGAATAACATCTGGTTTTTTTGCTGCTATTTTAATGCGCAGCGATTCTTCGCAAATCCCATATCTTGCAAAACTTCTTTTCAAAGATGAAATATTTTCGGGAAAAGGGGGTTGCACAAATTGCCGGAAAATTTTGCCTGTGCCGTTGCTTTGTCTTAGAGGAGTTTTTATTCTGGCAATTGAGAATTCATCCTTATAATCAAGAGAATTGATAAAAGTACAATCCCAACCCCCATCCAAAAGCCATTTCCCAATCTTCAAAAGACCATAAGGTTTAAGAAAAAGATCAAAAAAAGCAAAATCATATACAGGGGGCAATATAAGCATTGCCAGAGGTTTATCAACAGCCATATTAACCTTTTAATTTAAGAAATAAGCGAAGGCTTCCCCGAAGCAAGTACGGGGCTTCCCCGAAGCAAGTGCGGGACGTTCCCGAAGGTTTATCAAAAGGCTCATTTTTGTTCCTCAAGTTTGTTCGGGCTATAGACATTAGAAGTAATTCCTGTTATATTCTTTTCATTCATTGGCGCCGTACCCAAGCGGTAAGGGAGAGGTCTGCAAAACCTTCATGCACCGGTTCAAATCCGGTCGGCGCCTTAAAATACCATACCGTATGTTTTTATGTCCGCTTCGCCATTTTTTTATACCATAAATATGCAATAATAGTTATTGCATTCATAAATTCGCCTGAACCCATCTTGTCTTCAAACTCTTTTATTGGAACCATTTTAACATCAATAAGCTCATCAGCATCCAGAGATTGTCCATCTGATTTAACAGGATTTACAGCAAAAAATGTGTAAGAAGTATTATTCATAAAAGCAGGATTAGGATTTACCACCCCAATAGGGATAAATTTTTCAGCGCTATACCCGGTTTCCTCAAGAAGCTCTCTTTTTGCAGCTTTTTCAGGCTCTTCTCCCTTATCTATAAGACCTGCTGGAAATTCCATTGTTATTGCACTGCTGCCATGCCTAAACTGCCTTACCATTAAAAAGGAATCTTCGCCATCTTTATTTTTTACAACACACACAATATTCACCCAATCAGGAGAATCAAGTTGAGTAAAAGTGTTTTCCCTGCCATCAGGCGCAGCGCTTACAACCTCACAAGCCTTAAAAATCCTAAAATCTTTTATAATTTTTCTACTTTTTTCTATCCATATAAGATTATTATCTTTATCCATAGAATTATTTTACCCTACTGTTCATGAAAATTCTATAATTATGAAGATTAATGCCTCTTTAAACCAAAATTGTTATACTTGTCCAATGTATAAACAAATGTGCTTTTCAAAGTCATTAAATTTTTATATATCAAAAAAAAAATTGATTTACCTAATAAATACAGGTACAATATAATTACTTAGTAACTTATATTTTATTAATAAAGGAGAGGTTTATGAATTTAGGAGTTTACTTGGAAAAGAAAAAAGGCCGAGCAGTTAATAAAATAGGCAAAAACAAAACAATAAGAGAATGTGTAGATATGCTTAACGAAAAAAAAGTTGGAGCATTAATTGTTACAGATGATAGCGGTAATGTAGAAGGAATAATTTCAGGAAAAGATGTTTTAATAAAAGGTCTTCCGATTCTTGATAAAAGTCTTTCTGAAATTATGACCCCAAAATCAAAAATGATAACATCTGATACTTCTGAGAACATTATTGATGTAATGAAAAAAATCAATGATAACAGGATAAGACACATGCCTGTTGTTGATAAAGGGGAAATAATAGGAATTGTATCAATTGGCGACGTAATAAAAGAGCTTCTTGATATAAATATAGCTGAAAATGAACAGCTTAAGAGATATATTCACTCACAATATTAAAACCTGATTAAACTGTTCAAAATTTCTTGATTATAATGATAATTAAAAACTGCATTGCACTTGTTGTGTAATGCAGTTTTAGTTAAACAAGCTGTATTCCGATTTTTTTCTTTTTAGTATATACTTTAGGTATGAATTTATTTTCAAATTCTACAGACAACAAAGAACTTCCTCTTGCAGCAAGAATGCGCGCCGAAACACTTGATGATTTTATAGGCCAGGAGCATCTTGTTGGCAAAGGGCGGCTTCTAAGAAGAGCAATACAGGCAGATCAGCTCACCTCTCTAATTTTTTACGGCCCCCCCGGAACAGGCAAAACAACCCTTGCCCAAATTATCGCAAAAACAACAAAAAGCACGTTTATAACGATCAACGCAGTTTTATCCGGAATAAAAGAGCTACGAGATGAAATCATAGAAGCAAAAAAACGGCTCGAACTATATGATAAAAAAACAATCCTTTTTGTAGATGAAGTCCACAGATGGAACAAAGCTCAGCAGGATGCCCTGCTCCCATGGGTTGAAAATGGAACATTTATACTGATAGGCGCCACAACAGAAAACCCTTTTTACGAAGTAAACTCTGCTCTTGTAAGCAGAAGCAGAATTTTCCAGCTTCTTCCGCTCTCAAAAGAAAATCTTTTAAAAGCAGCTGAAAGAGCTATCATAGATAAAGAAAATGGATACGGCAAATACAAAATAGTATTTGAAGAAGGGGCTCTTGAACATATTGCAGACACTGCAAATGGGGACGCGAGAAGCCTTTTCAATGCACTTCAACTTGCAATTGAAACAACGCCAGAACGATTCCCGCCAACGCAAGGTGAAACAATACATATAAGCATGGAGATTGCAGAAGAGAGCATACAACGAAAAGTTCTCCTATATGACAAAGAAGGGGATTATCATTTTGATATTATAAGCGCTTTTATAAAGTCAATAAGAGGTTCTGACCCTGATGCTGCGTTATACTGGCTGGCAAGAATGCTTGACGCAGGCGAAGACCCCAAATTTATACTTAGGCGCATGATTATTTCTGCGGCTGAGGATATAGGGCTTGCTGACCCTAACGCGCTTGTGATTGCAAATGCAACAGCTCAAACTTTTGAACGCATTGGGATGCCCGAAGGACAACTCATTCTTTCAGAAGCAGCTCTTTATCTTGCATGCACAAAAAAATCAAATTCTGTACTTGCGATTTCTGATGCGATTAAAACAATTCGGGAAGAAAAACACATGGAAGTTCCTGCTAATATAAAGGACTCTTCCAGAGATAAAGAAAGTTTTGGTCATGGCAAGAATTATTTGTATCCTCATTTGTATAAAGATCACTGGGTTGCCCAACAATATCTCCCTGATGCATTAAAGGGCAAGATTTTTTATGAGCCAGGTGATATAGGCTTTGAAGCAGAGCTCAAGAAAGATATATCCCGCAGAAGAGAAGCGCAAATAGAAGCCCAGATGGAAAGAGATAGCTCAAATCAGGAAACCCTGACCTTTACCCCTCCTGATAAAAAGAAAGATGAATGGTATAAACGGATTTCAGATAATAAAAATATAATTTTATCTGCTGTCAGGGAAAAAATTTTCTCTCAAATCAAAATAAATCGGCATGACAGGATATTAATAGCCAGCCGCGATAGGGGCCTTTTGATTTGGGAAGCGCAGCGATATGCTCCGGAAGGGGGTGTGTTTTATATCAATGATAACAAATATGATATAGACGTTATTGATAAACATTCGATATATGCTGAAAAATCAGAAAAACCAATATTAATTGACGATAATCCAGCGCACTATCTGCAGGAAGAAAAAGAATCCAGAATTTATGATATTGTTGCGGGAAGAAATTTATTTTTAAAGCAAAGCAATATCAAGAATATATCAGCGCGGCTTTTTGATATTTTGGATGCAAAAGGGCGAATTTCGTTAGCGGAAAATTTGCCATCAAAATCTTCCAGATTATCTCAATTTTTGGATCACACTGTTTTTTCTGATGAAGATCTTGATATTTTTTTAAATGCAGAAAAAACCATTTATGAAAACAGCAAATATGGGATCTTTTTAGATGTTGATGGATTGGAAAAAACGCTTCAGGATACAGGATTTAAAAAAATAATATTTAGGGAAAAAGATTGGTTTGAAGCCCGGATCATAAATAAAAATGATATTGAAAAATGGTTTGATGAATCCAAAGAAAGTTATGGCTCTATTCTCCTCTCGCTAATAGAAAGAGACTTGTATAACATAATCAAGGAACAAACATTGAAAAATCTGCCCGATAAAGAGGTAAAATGGAAAAGCACCTACCTTTTTATAGCTGCGGTTAAAGAATAGCCGAAGGCGTATCCCGTAGATTTGTGCATAGATTTATCTTTGTTCCCAAATTTGTACGGGATAAGCACAATCCACCTTCCCCTATTAGTTGACAAAAAATGTCAAATAATTCATCATTTCTATACTAAAACATGGTGGATGTAGTTCAAAGGTTAGAGCACTGGATTGTGGTTCCAGTTGTTGCGGGTTCAAGTCCCGTCATCCACCCTATTTTGTGAGCGCCCGTAGCTCAGCTGGATAGAGCGTCGGACTTCGAATCCGCAGGTCGCAGGTTCGACTCCTGCCGGGCGCAAGATAGCAGCAGGAAAAGCTATAGGGCCGCTAGCTCAGTTGGTAGAGCAGCAGACTCTTAATCTGCGGGTCGAAGGTTCGACTCCTTCGCGGCTCATTTTTTTTGATTATAGTGCCAAAACCTGTTTTCTATTGACTTGATATCTGTTAGTATGTATATAATGCGAGAGTGGTGAAACTGGCAGACACGCCAGACTTAGGATCTGGTGCCGTAAGGTGTAAGGGTTCAACTCCCTTCTCTCGCAATACTATATAAGAAAAGTGAAGGGAAAATTTAATTTTTATCTGCGGGAGTAGCTCAGTGGTAGAGCGCCACCTTGCCAAGGTGGACGTCGCGAGTTCAAGTCTCGTCTCCCGCTCTATTTTAAAAAAGCTGCCTAAAAAGGCAGCTTTTTTATTACCAGCAAAAAATTATGTTCCCTCGCTTTATGCAGTAGAGATGCTACCTTTGAAAAACATGGACACCAAGCTGTGTTCCCCTGCGCGGGGCTCAAAGTTTCTTGATTTCGTTTGGCGATAAGCCTGTGATTTCTTGTACAAATTCAGGAGTAGAACCCTTTGCTAGCAAGTTCCGCGCAATTGTTCGTTTTTCTTCTCGTCCTTTTTCCAAACCTATCTCCAACCCTTCCTCGCGACCTTTCTCCAGGCCTTCTTCTCGTCCTTCCTCGCGGGCAAAGGCTATCGCGTCATCGGTATTCCATTCAGTTAATATCATATTCAGAACCTCCGACCCATGAATTTCAAGATACTCTCTCAATATATCATGACTGTAACAATATTTTATAGCGCTTTTTATTGCTTCCTCTAAATCTCCTAACTCTTCCCAATAATAATGTATCTTGGCTATAAATAAACTGTACTCTGTTAGCTTTCTACACCGGCTTACAATATCCTTGTTTCTCCCCTCATTGATGTTGAGTACCTTTGCCTCCAATTCCAATAAAGGTTTAATGTTCTCTGAAAATTCTGGTTTTTCAAAAAGGTCGGATAGCTTGTAAACATGCTCATCCGGAAAATCCTCTTTCCCATTGTAGAGTACAAAGAATTCTGGCCATGGAATGGCGATAGAGCTTTTTGAGTACAAAGTTTTCCCTTTGGTTCTCTTCTCAAGCACACGGGCTATGTAGAGAAAGAGCCTAAAAGCCATATTCGGGTTAATTGAACTTTGATGCTCAATGAGTACGACAAGCTTTCCGCCAATCTCAAAAGAGATGTCATTGTTAATATCCATGAACAACACATTTTCCAGAGTGTTAATGGAAACCGGAATGTCTCTGTCCAGAGAGATACCTTTAAGTGCAGAGTATAGCTCCCGCAAAAGGTCAGGGGTGTCAAATAGTGAAGTAAAGACACTATTTTTGAATTTTCTGTTTATATCCATGCCTTATATACAGGGCTAATGTGCAGGTTGCTTCAAACAGGAAAGTATCTTTCAGGGCTATACATACATTTTTTTATTACCAGAAAAAAAATATTTGAAATTTTTAAAAATATTTTTTCACTATTCTTAGGCCTGAATTTTGTATAAAACTTATCTTTTTTTGCCTTGAATTTTCTCAAAAATTGCACTATTTTTGGGTAGAAAAATGGTGGACGTTGCGAGTTCAAGTCTCGTCTCCAGCTCTATTTTTAAAAAGCTGCCTAAAAAGGCAGCTTTTTTTATTATCCCCTTTTTTACCTGGTACTCGCCTATCATCGATAAAAACTAGATGATAAGCGGAAAAAGGTTATTAAAAACCACTGGAATAACCCCAGCTCTCAATAGTCTGGCGAGTTCTAAGCGGCAGCTTTTGGCAACCAAGGAAAGCAAAGTTGTTGGGGTTAACTGTCCCTGTCCCATCTTGATGTCTTTCGGAAATAAACCTAATGCTTCTAAGAGATTCAGGAATAGATAGCTCAGAGAGTTCTCTACAATTCGAAAAGGCACCTGCGCCAAGTTCTTCAAGGGTTGCAGGCAGATTTATAGTAGTTAGACGCCTATTCGAAGCAAAAGCATTAATATCTATTATTTTCAAACCCTCAGACAATGTTACCTTTGTAAGATTTTCCATCTGTGCAAATGCATCACCTCTAATCCATTCCACACTACTTGGAACAAAAACTGTAGTTACAGCATCCCCGGGTCTTGGGTCCTCAGTGCTGCTTCTTCCTCGAAATGCCGCGCGCCCAATTACCAGCACCGGCATACCTTCGATGGTGGAAGGTATTACAACTGCTCCGCCTCTTCCTGTGTAGCGAGTAATTACAATTCCTCTGCCATCAGCCGTGAGCTCGTAAGAGAAATCCGAAGCAGGAGTTGGCCTACCCCCACCTTCTTTTTTTCCGGAGCAGCCGGCAAAAACCAATACCGCAATTAACATAATTGCAGCTACTTTTAAACATTTTTTGTTTGTCAAATTACACTCCTTATATAAAAATCCCCGATTAGCGGGTATAAAAAACCTGGTTCTCGCATACGCAAAAACTTGGCATTTTTTCAAAATGAGAAAATTTTTAATAAATGACGATTTTTTACTGGCAAAGGATTGACACAGCCGGGCTAGGCTAGATAATCGCTTGTCGCTTGTCGCTTGTCGCTTGTCGCTTGTCGCTTGTCGCTTGTCGCTTGTCGCTTGTCGCTTGTCGCTTGTCGCTTGTACTATGGTGCATATATAAAATTCTATACTCTTTAGCAATATGTGTCAAGAAAAGCATTATTATAAGCAGAAGCACAAAAAATTCATATCAATGATTCGCTAGCTGGCCCCATCGCAAGGCAAATTTCGCGTTTAATTTTTTTAATCTACTATTATTATTCTTAAAATAAGTACAAAAATTAGGGTATATACAAAAAATCTCCCTTTTGATATTCTATTATATGTACGAATTTACAAAAAAAGTTTGTTCAAAAACAATTTAATCTACTAAAAAAGAGGGACACTGTGGTCAAAAACAAAGAATTAAAAACCCTGGAGAATTCAACCATAGAGCTATCAGTTACTATTGAAAGAGATTCTGTAAAAAAAGAATATGATGAACTTCTAAAAAAATATTCACAAAGCGCTCAAATAAAGGGTTTCCGCAAAGGGAAAGTTCCGCCTGCAATAATCGAAAGAAAATTCAGCGATAGCATTAGAGCAGAAGCAGGCTATAGCCTTATGGAAAAAAGCCTTGAAGAAATATTAAAAGATTTAGAGAAAAAACCACTTCCCTACTATATACCTAAGCTTCAAAACGAAGAAAATTTCACTGTAGATCTGGACAAAGATTTGGTATATGTAGTCACTTATGAAACATATCCGGACATAACACTTGGACAATATAAAGGCATTGAGATAGAAATTCCCGAAGTAGAGCTTACACAAGCAGATGAAGAGCGGGAACTTAAGAGATATCAGGATCAAAATGCAATAGTTACAGAAGAAAAAGATGGTATAGTAAAAAAAGACAATGTTGTTACCATAAGTTACGTTGAAGTCGATGAAAATGGAAAAGCAATTGACGGAACATCAAGAGAAGACTTCACCTTTACAGTAGGAACAGGATACAACTACTATAAATTGGATGATGATGTAATTGGCCTAAAAACAAACGAAGAAAAAATCATTGAAAAAACATACGCCAAAGATTTTGAATATAAAGACCTCGCAGGAAAAAGTGTAAAAGTAAAAGTAAAAGTAACAAACATAAAATCAAGACAGCTCCCGGAAATCAATGATGACCTGGCTCAGGACATAAACGAGAAATATAAAACCCTTGATGATCTTAAAAAAGATATAAACGAAAAACAAAATGGCATGATCGAAATGAAACTAACTGCAATCAAGCAACAGAGAATACTTAGCAAAATAGTTGATACATCAACTCTTGAGGTTCCGCCTTCAATGCTGGAAAATGAGCTTGATCAGTCATGGAATAATTTTCTGTATCAGTTTGGTGGCAATGAAGAAAAAGCTTTACAACTCCTCGCAATGCAAAATAAGACAAAAAAAGATCTTTGGGAAGACTGGAAGCCATCTGCTGCAAATAGTGTAAAAGGGCGTTTAATAATCAATAAAATCATTGGGGAAGAAAAAATCGAAGTTTCTGATGAAGAAACAGCCGCAGAGATGAAAAAACAGGCTTTACAGGCTGGAATGTTGGAAGAAGAATTTAAAAAGCATATTGAAGAAAATAATATGGCTGAATATCTCAGGCACGCAGTGCGCGAGCGAAAAGCTCAGAATTTTCTAGTTGAAAATGGAGTAATAAAAAAAGGAGAAAAAATCAGCTTCCTTACATTACTCGGCTTGAATAGTTAATTTCCCAGCTCACAAGTCTGTTACTTTGTAGCTGGATATGCATTTTCACTTACGAAAATGCGGTTTTAAGGTTGTCTGTCCACAATGTATCTACATTTTGGATAAACTCTATTTCTAAAAAAAGGTTAAAAAATGGATGTAAAAATGAATAACCTGGTGCCCATTGTTATTGAGCAAACAGGCGCAGGCGAAAGATCTTATGATATTTTCTCCCGTCTTCTTAAAGACAGAATCGTCTTTCTCGATGGAGAAATTAATGACATAACAGCAGACCTTGTGGTAGCGCAGCTTTTATTTCTCGAATCACAAGACCCGCAAAGAGATATAAGCCTTTACATAAACTCTCCCGGAGGTTCTGTAACAGCAGGGCTTGCTATATATGATACAATACAGTACATAAAGCCAGATGTTCAGACAATATCTATTGGTCAGGCTGCATCTATGGCAGCTTTGCTTCTTACATGCGGGGCTCCAAAAAAAAGGCATTGCCTCCCATCAAGCAGGATATTGATACACCAACCATGGGGCGGAGTCAGAGGGCAGGCAAAAGATATTGATATTCAGGCAAGAGAAATAATAAGACTTAAAACCCTTATTATCGATTATTTTGCCAAGCATACAGGGAAAAACGCAAGCGAAATTGCAAAAGATATGGAACGTGATTACTTTATGTCAGCAGAAGAAGGGATAAAGTACGGCCTTATAGATTCAATACTTACCAGAGGGTAACCTATGTCAAAAAACAAAAAAAATATACATATGATATGTTCTTTCTGTGGAAAGCCCGAAGAAATGGCAAAAAAAATAATTCCAGGGCCTGGTGTAAATATTTGCGATGAATGTATAAATGTCTGCAACAAAATAATCGGTCAGGAAGAAAAAAAAGAGGCTGAGGATTTAAACATAAATAATGTTGTAAAACCCAATGAAATCAAAGAATTTCTGGATCAATACATTATAGGTCAGGAAGATGCAAAAAAAACTCTTTCTGTAGCAGTTTATAACCACTATAAAAGAATAGCAAATACAGAAAAACTCGATAAAGAAGTTGATATAGAAAAGTCAAATATTCTTATAATAGGCCCTACAGGTACCGGGAAGACACTTCTTGCAAAAATACTTGCCAAAAAACTAAATGTACCATTTGCAATAGCAGATGCCACAACACTTACAGAAGCAGGCTATGTTGGAGAAGATGTGGAAAATATTCTTCTAAAACTTATACAATCAGCAGACAACAACATATCAATGGCAGAAAAAGGGATTATTTTTATTGATGAAATCGATAAAATTTCAAAAAAAAGTGAAAATGTATCAATTACCCGCGATGTTTCCGGCGAAGGAGTGCAGCAGGCCCTGCTAAAAATCATAGAAGGGACAATTGCATCTGTCCCGCCGCAGGGAGGCAGAAAGCACCCAAACCAGGAAATGATAAAAATGAATACAGAAAATATACTTTTCATCTGCGGCGGAGCATTTGTAGGGCTTGATAAAATTATAGAATCCCGCGTGTGTCAGCACCCATTAGGTTTTGGAGCTGATATAAAAGCAGCAGAAGAGAAAAATTTATCTGAACTTTATGCAAAGCTTCACCCGGATGACTTAATAAAATTTGGGCTTATCCCTGAATTTATAGGCCGTCTTCCAATCACAGCTGCTCTTGAAAATCTTAAAAAAGAAGATATCAAAAGGATAATTACAGAACCAAAAAATGCAATAATCAAACAGTATAAAGAATCACTCAAGCTTGATAATACAGAAATTGAATTTACAGAAGATGCAATTGACCAAATAGCAGAATTTGCAATAGTAAGAAAAACAGGAGCCCGCGGGATAAGAGCTATTGTTGAGTCAATAATGGTCGATATTATGTATGAACTACCTTCCATAGAGGGGAATAAAAAAGTTATAATAGATAGAGAAGTAATTCAGGGAATTCATAAACCAGAAATTCTTAGCATTGAACAGAAAACAGCATAGGATATAGATAGATGTCACTAAATTTTAAAGGGAAATCACTTATATCTTTAAAAGATTATACTCCCGAAGAAATTAATTATTTTATTGAACTCTCAATCTCTGTAAAAAAAGAAAAACATAATAATATAAAAAAAGAACGCTTTAAAGGGATGACCATTGCTTTGTTGTTTGAAAAAAGATCAACAAGAACAAGATGCGCATTTGAAACAGCTTTTGGAGAAGAAGGGGGACACCCTGTTTTTCTCTCAAGTGATGACATACAGCTTGGAGCAAAAGAATCAATAGAAGATACAGCCCGTACTTTGGGAAGAATGTTTGACTGCATACAATTTCGAGGTTTTAAAACTTCAAGCGTTGAAACTCTTGCAAAATACTCAGGAGTACCTGTTTATAATGGACTCACAGATGATTTTCATCCGACACAAGCCCTTGCAGACATAATGACAGTCCGGGAATATTTTAATACCTTTAATGGAATAAAATTAGTCTATGTTGGAGATGGAAGAAATAATGTCGCCAATTCTCTTATGATTGGTTGTTCAAAAGTAGGACTTGATATAAAAATCGCATCTCCTCATTCATTATTACCTGCAGAAAACATAGTATCTCTCTCAAGAAATTTTGCAGAAAAATCAGGATCTATTGTAGAAATTACAACAGATATTAAAAAAGCTGTAAAAGATGCCGATATAATCTATACAGATGTATGGGCATCCATGGGCGAAGAGGATAAACTTGCAGACAGGATAAAGCTTCTTAAACCTTATCAGGTCAATAAAGAGCTTATGTCATTAACTGGCAAGGAAACGATTTTTATGCACTGTCTGCCTGCAGTTAAAGGTAATGAAGTAACCGCAGAAATTATAGATGGTGATAAATCAGAAGCCTGGAATCAGGCAGAAAACAGAAAACATTCGATCAAGGCAATAATGCTGGCAACATTGGGGCTTGTATAAAATTATCTTGATTATAAAGCAGTATTGTATATAATATATATTGTAGGAATGTAATAATTTCCAATTTTTAATGCGGAGGCATTAACGTGAAAAAATGGGTAATCATATTATCACTAATAATAGTTGCTACTATTACTTATAACACATTTAGTATTGAATCAGAATTCTATGTAAGAAGCGTTCCAATTTTAAGAGTATATCACCATAATCAAGGCTTTGTTGTTATTTATCAAACAGAAAACATAGGAGCTCATCGTATTTATGTACCATATAGATGGTTTCAGGTTCCTCAAGAAACAGGTGTTTCCTGGCGAGCAGAAGTTGTTTATGGTAATAGTATAGAATTTCCATACATGAATATCTTTTGGAACAGAAATGGGTTTTCCCACATGAGGCTCTTTTTAGTAAATAACAAAGCGCACCATAGTTGGGGTAACTTGCACAACCCAACTCAATTTAATGACAATTTTGACATAGAAGTGCCTGATTTAAGGTTTTAAGTGCTTGTTGATATAAGTGAAGTTAAAAAAGCCATTTTGAAAGGAAACTTTTCAGGATGGCTTTTTTTTAATTTTAGGCATAGAGACCCTATTACCGATCTATTGTTAAAAATCGATAAAAAGGCAACTAACAGCAGGGGTTGGTTTTATATAATATCTGCTGAAGCACCCTGCGCAAAAAGCGGCGTCCATGCCGCAGCACAGGATGCGACGTCCATGTCGCTAAAAGAAAATATTAAAATTATTCATACGGTTGAACCAGATGTTTTGAAAAATCATCCAGGGGAAACAATTTTCTATACTTCAAAAGAAGAGCTAAAAACCATTTTAAAACAGTTTTCGGGGATGTGTTTTGCAGCTCAGGCAGATAGCGACCTTACGCAAATCTCATTTCTTGACAGCGGAACAGCATCAATATTACATGAGTGCGGGATAAAAATCACAAGTTCCGCCCCTCTTATAAAAAATCTGCTTGGAAATCTTGATAATGAGCAAATATTGCTGCATGAAAAAGCAGCAACTCTACTTTATAAAATAATTGAAGATACATGGGACCATCTTTCCATTAATTTTAAAAAAAATAAAAAAATAACAGAAAAACTTATTCAATCTTTTATTATTGAAAGATTTGAAGAAAATAACCTTGTTACAGACTCCCCGCCTCTTGTAGCTTTTGGCAAAAATAGCGCTAATCCGCATTACAGTACACCCTACTCTTTATCGCAACACTCCTGCAACAGTACAGGGCGTGGCATCCATGACAAGGATAATGGTGTTTTCCTGGAAAAAAACACCATTATCCAGTTAGATATTTGGGCAAAATGCCGTACAGAACCCAATAATAAATCTGTATATGCAGATATTTCCTGGGTTGGGTTCTCAGGAAGCGATTGCCCTGCTGAAATCGTCAAAAGTTTTAATGCTGTAAAAGAAGCAAGAGATTCTGTAATATCTTTTATAAAAGAAAATATCGAGGCAGGCAACAATGTTTCAGGCTTTGATGCAGATGAAAAAGCGCGTGATTTTCTTTTTAATTCCGGCTACAAAAAAGATGCGATAAAACACCGGACTGGCCACGCAATTGATATTGAGCTTCATGGATATGGAACTAACCTTGATTCGATCGAATTTCCAGATAAAAGAACACTTTCCAATGGCTCCTGTTTTTCTATAGAACCAGGGCTTTATTTTAAAGATTTTGGCGTGCGAACAGAGATAAACTGCTATATTATTAATAATAAGCTTTATGTATCAGGGGGGATACCACAAAACACCATACTTATGATATAATAGCTATTACGGTAGTTAAATTATGGATTCAATTTTAGAGTTTATCAAAAAATACGATAATTTTTTAATTTTTGGGCACGAAGACCCTGATGCAGATTGCGTATGCAGTTCAATAGCATTATCAATATTTATAAATTCTTTTGGAAAAACCTCTCACGTTTATTCCCAGCTGCCATTCAAACGGATAGAGCTAAAGCAATTTGAAAAATATTGTAAACCCGAAGTTTTAGATAAAGATATATCAAAAAATAGCGCAGTAATTTTGACTGACCATCATAGGCTTGCAAGAACAGCGCCAATCTCAAAAGCAGCAGCTTCGCTCCCGATCGCAATTATAGATCACCATGCCACAACTACAGAACCAGTACAGGAAGGAATAGAAGCTGTATATATAGACAGTAAAACTCCTTCAACAACACTGATCATTTATAAACTTATGAAGTTTTCCAAATATACTCCGGACATTTTTATAGGTAAATTGATTTTTCTGGGTCTTTGCACAGATACAGGTTTTTTTAGGCATTTAGAAGAACATTCCGGAGAAACTTTTCGCATCGCAGCAGAACTAACAGAGCTTGGGATTTCTCCAAATAAAATATTCTATGAGGTATATGGCAATAGGCCTGTAACATCCAGAGTTTTTCTTGGAATTACACTTTCCCGCATACAAACTTTTTTCGATGGCAAGCTTCTTGTTATTCATGAAACTATAGAAGATCTTAAACATTTCAGCCTGATTGACAGAGACAAAGATATGCTTTACCAGATACTTCTTGGAACTGATGGGGTAAAAATTGTAGCATCGTTCAGAGAAGAGGAATCAAATAAATGCAGCGTAAGCCTTAGAACAACTCAAGATATAGATGTTGCAAAGATTGCATCTGATTTTGGAGGCGGGGGGCATAAAAAAGCATCTGGCTATGCTGTTAATTCAACAATTGAAAATGCAATATCTACTCTTGTTTCCTATACTGAAAAACTTTTAACAAATACGCTTTAACGCCATAATCCCCTGCACAAAATCCATGTTGCAGATTATTTATCTGTGCAATTAAATTTGTATACAGATTCTCCTACAAGTTTTTGTGTTTCCAGAGCAATCATAAGTTCTTCGTTTGTAGGGATCAACATGATCTTTACAGGAGAATCATCTTTAGAAATAATACCTTCGCCACGAAGTGAGTTGTTTTTATCTACATCCAGATAAGCTCCAATAATTGAAAGCCCCTGGCAAATCATCTCTCTGGTAATAGGAGAGTTTTCACCTATACCACCTGTAAAAATAATTGCATCCAGCCTGCCATCAAGCTCTGGCGTCATTGCAGTAATAGATCTTTTTGCTGAATGTGAAAATATTTTTAAAGTAAGGATTGCTTTTTCATCGCCCTTTGTTGCTGCTTCTCTTATTTCGCGCATATCAGAAGATATGCCGGAAATGCCCAAAAAGCCAGATTTTTTATTAATGATATCGCTCACTTCTTCGGGTGTATATCCCAACTCCTGGATCATGTATAAAATAATGGAAGGGTCAATATTACCAGTTCTTGTTCCCATCGGAAGGCCTGCAAGAGGTGTAAAACCCATTGTTGTATCAACAGATATGCCGTTTTTAATTGCAGCAATAGAAGCGCCATTTCCAAAATGGCAGGTTATACAATTAAACTTATTGTGCCATATTTTTAGTAATTCCGCGCCTCTTAGTGAAACATATTTATGCGATGTTCCATGGAAACCATATCTTCTTATTTTATGTTTTTCATAAAATTCATACGGTAAAGGATAAATAAATGATTCTGGTGGCATGGTTGAATGAAAAGCAGTGTCGAAAACAGCGACATTTGGAACACCAGGAAGCACTTTTTCGATTTCCACTATACCTTCAAGATTATGGGGATTGTGAAGAGGCGCCAGCAAAGCACATTCGTCAATAATTTTTTTGATTTCAGGTGTTACGAGCTCGGATTGTATTATTTTTTCTCCACCATGAACTATCCGGTGACCTACAGCATCAATTTCTTTTATATTTTTTAAAACACCATCTTCTTTATCAGTAATTATATCAAGAATAAGCTCTATGCCTTCATTATAATCAGTTATTACTTTTTGAATCGTTTTTTTCTTATCATTAACAGAAAACGTTACAGAACTGTCATCCATTCCGATTTTTTCTACTAAGCCTTTGCATAGTAATTTTTTTTCATTCATTTCCCATAAATTATATTTTATTGATGAACTTCCACTATTAAGAACCAGAATATTCATAATAAACCTCCAGTGAAATCTCCCAAAAAGGGCGTTTAATTATAAATTTTAATCGCATTTATACAATAATATATCATATTTATACAATAATGAATATATCATAACTCACTAATTTAGTGGATATGCATTTTTTATATTAATTTAGACTGGATTCTGACAAGTAAATGTTCTACATCTGACCTTACGTCTTGCGGGATATCGAGGTCCTGAATAAAAAATATAAGTTTTTCCGCGCCCTGGTAATCTTTCAGGTTAATCAAAGTATATATTAATGCATAAATTGCCTTATAGTCTTCGGGTTTTTTCTCTCTGGCTGCATTGAGAAATTCTTTTGCCCTTTTATAGTCTCTTTTAAGAATACTTAATACACCTATATTTCTTTTTACAGACCAATTATCTGGCTCAAGTTTTATTGCCATTTCAAGAGAGGATGTTGCTTTATCAAGGATATTTTTCCTCATCCAGGCGCAGCCCAAAGCTTCCCATGCTGCGGCATTGTATTCATTTTTGCTGAGGCAATAATTTAAGGCCTTTATAGCTTTATCATTTTCCCCGCTTTCTGTCAGGGCAATTCCAATGAGACATACTGCTTCATTATTATCTGGCTCATCTTCCAGAAATTTATTTAAGAGATCTTTTGCATCATCATATAAACCCTTTCCAATAAGCGATTCAGCTATCTCTATTATTTCCATACCTAAAATATACCATAGAACCAGAAAAAATCAAATTCTTAAAAATAATTAAATCATAGAAAAACACGCGTTTATGGGGAGATATTATGAAGGGATGTTATCATCGACCCACGAAAGTACCTTGTCAAGTATTTTTATGGCATCAATAATAGACTCTTTATTGATTATCAATGGGGGAGAAACAGAAATCATATTCTCATGGCTATATGTAGAAAAACCTTCGCTAAGTAACATATCTACTATTTTGGGCATGATTTTAGCTTTATCTTCGTTATAAGAGACAATAGGCTCCCTGCTTTTTTTATCTTTGACCAGTTCTATCATGCCAAAAAGACCTTTTACCCTCACATCACCAAGACATTTATGTTTTTCTTTTAATAATTCGAGAGAATTTTTTAACACTGGTTCCATTTTTTTTACATTATCAAGGATATTATATTTTCTATATGCTTCTATCGCTGCAATACCAGCAGCGCAACCTACTGGATGAGCGCCATACGAGAGACCACTACCAAAAGTATTATTATCGAAAAAACTTGAAATTTCTTTGCTGACAATAACGCCACCCAGGGGAACATAACCACAGGTAATACCTTTTGCAAAAGTTACGATATCTGGTTTTATATTCCAGTGCATAAAAGAAAACCATTCTCCTGTTCTGCACCAGCCTGTCATAACTTCGTCAAAAACCAGCAGGATTCCATATCTGGTGCATATTTCCCGCACCCCTTCGATATACCCTTTTGGTGGAATAATTACCCCATTTGTTCCTGGAATTGCTTCGAGAAAAATCGCAGCTATTTTATCTTTGCCTTCATAATTGATCTGTTCGTCAAGTTTTTGTAAATAAAATGATGTTATCTCTTCTTCTGATTTGAAACTTTTTTCGCGATATGGATAAGGGTCAAAAAATTTGACAAAGTCAGGAATATCTTTTCCCAGAAAGAACCTTCTTGCTTCCCCTGTAATGCTTGAGGCGCCAAGAGTAGAGCCATGATAAGACCTGTATCTGCTCATTATCTTATGTTTGCCTGTTACATTTCTTACGATTTTTATGGCATGCTCATTGGCATCTGCTCCTGAAAGGGAAAAAAATATTTTTCCCATATTGGAAGGCATTATCTCTTCTATAATTGTTTTTGCCAGTTTTACAGCTACATCTGTTGCAAACTTGGGCGCAATATATGCAAGTTTTTCCACCTGTTGCTGTATTGCAGATATTATCTCTTTATTCCCAAAACCAAGGTTCATATTCACAAGTTGAGAAGACATATCATAATATTTTTTTCCGCTTGTATCCCAGAAAAATACCCCTTCTCCTCCTGCTATTTCAATTATTTTAGAGGGTTTTTGCTTTTTCCAGGGGTAGATCAGATATTCAGAATCTGTTTTTTCTATTTTGTTTTTTTTGTTCAGTTTATCTGTTTTTTTCATATAAAATTTCAACTTATAATTACTATACTATACCAAAATTTATGAATTATTTTTTACAAAATTATCAATAAGCTTCCTGCTTATGCTGCCCTGCGGCGGAATATTAGGGAGTTGCGAAGCTTCAAACCAGTTGGCAGCCCCAATTTCAATTCCATCGACTATAATTTCTCCTGAATCATATTCAGCAGTAAAACCAACCATTAGGGAGTTGGAGAAAGGCCAACTTTGACTGCCATAATATTTTATATTCTTGACTTTTATACTTACCTCTTCTTCAATTTCTCTTGCAACTGTTTGCTCAAGGGATTCGCCTGGTTCTACAAATCCAGCAAGAACACTATATCTATTAGGGTCTGGATATGCATTGTTATGCGCCAGAAGAATTTTATTTTCTTTTGTAACAGCAACAATCACAGCAGGAGACATCACAGGGTAAAAAATTTTTGAGCAGCTTTTGCATATTTTAGCTCTCTCTGTTTCTGAATCTTTAAGCTCCCCAGCGCAAGAAGAACAATATTTTGTACTATTATACCATCGTGCAATCTGAAGCGCTCTGGATGCAATAGCAAAAAAATCATCGCCCAGAAGCGGGTAGAGTTCGCGTAAATTCTTAAATTCAAAATCCCCATTTTTGCATACTGTTGTTTCACCCCGGCAATCTGATGCCTGGCTGCTATCCAGAGTTTCTGCTGCCCAGCAATCAACTTCATCAATTGTACCAAAATAAAGGGGAGTTGTGGTAGCAATGCCAATATCCGAAGGGGAAATAAGTTCTACAGTAATAGGTTCTTTCTGAGAGAAGAGCATATTATTATTGTTGAATATAAACCAGAACCCTCTTTTATCCGGTGTCTTATGTATATTTTTTGAAATAAATTTCAAATGTCTTCTCCTGCATTTTATTGCGACATCCATGTCGCGGCGCAGGACGCAACGTCCATGTTGCAGCCTTGCGCTTTATTGCGACATATTGCATATTTTAGCCTACAGCCTAAATCAATTGTAAAAATTATAGAAGAATTTGCCGGGAAGATAAAGCTCTGACACACAGTCAAGAGCATAGTCATCTGTCATTCCCGCAATATAATCAAGGACAACATTACCATTATTCCCGTTGCAGCTTTTATAAAAATGTTCCATTTTTGACAGATAATCACCAAACCGGGCTGCAAGCATTGTTTTTTCTATTTTATATTTATCATATTCATATCCATATTTTGAAAAAATTTCACTCAAATAATTCCACAATGTTTTTAGAACCCTCTCGATAAACTGATGAAACTCTTCAAGAACAGTGCTGCGGTAAATATTCTTATAGTTAAATTCCTTAAGAACTAACATAGCTTCAAAAACTTTATCTGAAAAACCAATTTCATTTTCTGTTTTTGCATATTTTATTACATCTTTGACAAGTGTATTTATCATATCACTATTTGTCTTTCCAAGTGTTTTTGTAACAATAGGAGGGATTTCGTCTTTTTTAATTACTTTCAATTGAAGCGCATCTTCAAGGTCTCTGCCAAGATATGCGATTTTATCAGAAGCTCTTACAACAACCCCTTCCCACGTTGCTGGATACGAAGTCCTTGCTTTAAGCAAAGATAAATCTTTTACTGTAAAATCTGACTTGTAACATTTCTCAAAAATTTCTCCGCAATGGTTTATGATGCCATCCCTTACTCCGAATGTGAGATTAAGCCCTTTGCCATAATTTATAAGAGAATCCACAACGCGGAGCGAATATTTTTCATGCTGGAATCCGCCGTTATCTTTATTAAATTCCGATACGATATTTTCTCCGGTATGCCCAAATGGAGTATGCCCAAGATCATGCGCCAGACTTATTGCCCAGGCAAGTTCTGTTTCAAGCCCCAGAGCTTTGCAAATTGTTACAGATATTGTTGCAACATGCATAACGTGCTCGATTCTGGTACATATATGGTCATTTTTCGGAGAGAAAAAAACCTGAGTTTTATGCTTTAATCTTCTGAATGGATATGAGTGGATAATTGCAGTAATATCCCGAAAATAGGCGCCCCGTTCATCTTCTTCCCTTGGGAACATTCTTGCGCACAACACTTCGGAAGAAATTTTATTCTGGAGCATTCTGTTTTCCTTAAAGTTTTCATGCAAAAACGCGGAGACGCAAAGAAAGACAATATCCCCTCTGCGCCTTAGCGTTTTTGTGTGATGTTCCTGTTATCTTAATCCCGGATTAAAAAACAACAGCGCCTGTTACCCCAACGTTAGCGCCAGGTCCATCTCCTCCAAAGTAATATGTCAAAGGAACATCAAGCCTGACAGGCCCAAGTGTAAGGCCAACTCCTGCCATTAGCTTAAAATTAAAATTATCTGCGCTCCCTCCTGTTGTTCCGCCTTCAACATGAGCAGAGCCTGCACGTTGTGTTTGTGGAGATAAGTAATTCTGCGAAATATCTACTGGTCCACCTGCTCTATAAGTTAAGTCTGAATTACTACTCACATTTATATCAACACCCAGACCAAAAGAGAGATTAAGAACTGCAAGCCTTACCCCTGTCATAATTTCAAGAGGAATTTTTACACCAGATGTAGCGAGTTTTAAATCTAATGAAGGATAAAAATGGAAATCTGCACTTACAGTTCCATAACCCATCACATCTACTTTAACTTCTTCTAAAGTAATACGGTCAGGAGTAGCATTAAAAGAAATATCACCACGATAATAAATAAAACCTGTCCCTACCTGCACACCTCTCCATGAAGCCAATAACGTAGATCTGGGCTTTATTAATTGATAATGTGCCATAAGTCCAAAAGAAAATGTATCAATACTAAAACCAGAAATATCATTAAGTGAAAATTTACCAACTTTAGCAGAAGCATACAGCCCTTCTACAAGGAATCCCAGATTAACTCCAGCGCTTACTGTTAGCGCCTGGGCGCTTATACCCAAAAAAATGTCATTTTCGCCTTCAAAATCTTCTAAAGAATCAACAAAATCAAATGACGGAGCTTGAACACCAACCATTCCGCCAATACCTATTGCAAACATTCTATATCCAATAAAATTTCTTTGTGTTGCCCCATCTGCTGCAAAAGAACTTGCATTTGACATCCCTCTTGCAAGCTTATTCATTCTCTGAAACTCTTCAAGCCCAGACCTTATTTCAGCTGTAAACTCGCCAACTAAAATCCTTTCAAGCTCGTCAAACTCTATACCCGCAATGTTATTTATCTTTATATCTACAGTCTGCGCAGAAAGCGAAGCCACTGCAAACAACATTACTAACCCTAAAACCATAAATCTTTTTTTCATATATCCTCCTCGAAAAAAGTATTATAATTTTTTTTCAAAAAAAATCAAATGAATAGTTTATGCCGCATTATTTGCTTCTGATGTTAAGCCAGAAGGTTGACCGTTGACTTTACTATTGATATTCATTTATAGTCAATTATAGACTATTTTGGAGAATAAATGAAGGTAGGATTCTATCAATTTTCACCTGTTTTTGGTGAACCAAAAAAAAATCTTGAAAAAATTGTAGAACAATTATTAAAATGTGATGCAGACCTTGTAGTTTTGCCAGAACTTGCTTTTTCAGGATATCTTTTTATTGAAAAAAAAGAAGTTTTAACCCTTTCGGAGACAATACCTGGACCAATTTCCGACACACTTAGGGAAATCGCAATAAAAAAAGGGATGACAATTGTCACTGGATTTGCAGAACTCAACAGTGCCGGAGGCGATAAAGCTTACAATAGCGCTTTTCTTGTAACTCCCGAAGGTGATATAAAAATCTACAGAAAAAATCATCTTTTTCATGAAGAAAAGCTTTTTTTCGAACCAGGGGATTTAGGGTTTCCGGTTTTTACAGTAAAAGGGGTAAAAATAGGTTTACTTATATGTTTTGACCACTTCTTTCCCGAAGCTGCCAGAACATTAGCTTTGCAGGGCGCGCAAATTATATGTCACCCTTCGAATTTGGTGATCCCGTTTAAAGCGCAGCTAACTACAAGAACAAGATCTATTGAAAATAAAGTATTCTGGATATTGGCAAACAGAACAGGCTCAGAAGTACGAGGTGACAAAAAATTCACTTATTCAGGGTTAAGTCAAATATCAGACCCAGATGGGCGAATAATGGTGCAGGCAGGAGAACTTGAAGAGGGATTTTTCGCCGTAGATATAAACCCGGAACTTGCAAAAAATAAATCAATAACCCCTCTTTGTTCTTTATTTCAGGATAGACGAACAGATATATATCAGATTTAATTTGCAACCAGTCCTGAAGGGGCGAGGTATGCTGGTTTGCTACACAAGCCAGCAAGCAAAATAACTATGTTAAAATAAATTATTGGAGTTTTTTTTATGAATGTGTTGTACAGGGCACTTTTACTTATTGGAGCAACAGGATCTGGCAAAACACCGTTTGGGCAGCAGCTTGAAACACAACGCCTTTGGTCAATGAAATGGCACCACTTTGATTTTGGACAAAAACTTAGAGACGCTGTAGCAGAAAAAGAAACCGGGCTTCTTTCAAAAGAAGAACTTTCTATAGTAGAAAATTCTCTTAAAACAAATTCCCTGCTTGGAAACAAAGATTTTCCTATTGCAGAAAAGCTACTAAAGAAATTTGTAACAGAAAGATGCAATGATATATTTTCGGATGTTGTAATACTGAATGGTCTTCCGCGCAATGTTGCACAGGCAAAATTATTGGCTAATATTATAAATGTAAGAACAGTAATACATTTTGAAGCGCCACCTTCTGTGCTTTTGGATAGAATAAATTCAGATGCAGGGGGAGACAGAGCAGGGAGAACAGATGATTCGCTTGAGGAGATATACAGAAAACTTGAAATCTTTGGGCAGCAAACAATGCCATTGATAAATTTCTATAAAGAACTTGATAAAAACATATTTCAGGTTGAAGTAGATTTTGATACGCTCCCTCTTTATATAATTCAGGAACTTGAAACAATAAAGCCTGCTATATAGCCCAGCGCTTTATCGCGACCTCGTGTCGCGGCGCTGGATGCGACGTCCGTGTCGCGACCCCGCGCTTTGTCGCTTGTCAGCGTCCCCGATGGACGCTGACCGCCTGTGGCGTAAGGACTGCAACAGGGATGTTGCGCCCCGTGCGCTAGCCAGGGATGGCGATCAGCGCACGGGGAACACAGCTTGGCGTCCGTGTCGCTGCCCAGCGCTTTATTGCGACCTCGTGTCGCGGCGCTGGACGCGACATCCGTGTCGCTGGCTAAACTCGCAGCCGCAATAATCCTGCCTGTAAAGATCAAGTTTTGTTGAAAGTTCTATGCTGCGAAAAAACCCATTTTGCTTTTTAAAATCATATTTGCTGAATTCAGGAAAGTTTGTACCTGCCTCAAATATCTGTGCTGAGTTTTTATGAGGGCTTACACTAAGTGTTGTTGTAAAAGAAGGTATTGAAAGCTCTCTGGCTTTTTGCGCTGTTCTTTCAAGATTAAATTTAAAACATTCAAAGCATCTTTTTCCTGTTTCCGGCTCATCTTCAAGGCCCGAAACCCTTTTTTTCCATGCTTCATGGTCATAAACATCCTGAATCAGGGCAATTTTATAAAAATTTGCAAGTTTTTCAACAAAATAGAGTCTTTTTAAAAATTCTTCTTTGGGAAAGATATTGGAATTTGAAAAAAAAATGGTTACTTCATATTTTTCATGAAGTAACCTTTCTACTGAAGATGATCCGCAAGGGGCACAACAGGTGTGAAGAAGGATTCCCTTCTTATCTGGAGCAATTTTTCGCAATAGTTGCCCAGAATTCCTCTTTTTTCGTAAGAAAATCATATGGTTTAGCTTCTGCTTCAGCCTTATCCTGGAAATCCCTTCTTACTGTTAGCATACACTTTTTGCAAATATGTAAATGCTTTAATGTAGTATAGGCTTTTCCTCTTCTGGGATCTTGAATCATTTTTTTACACATGTCACATGATAAATAATACATAATTTACCTCTTAACAAAATATTATAACAACATCATACTCTTGTCGAGCTATTTTAATATATAATAGCATAAAAATAACATCAGCAAAAAGGAAATTATATGTTTATTATTGCAGAAGCAGGGACATCTCATCAGGGTTCTGTTGAAAAAGGGTATAAACTTATAGAAAAAGCAGCCTGGGCAGGGGCAAATTGTGTAAAATTTCAGGTTGTTTTTGCTGATGAAATAATCCACCCTCTTTCGGGAAAAGTAAAGTTGCCTGGGGGGGATATCAGTTTATATGAAAAATTCAAAGAACTTGAACAAAATGAAAATTTTTTCTTTAAATTGAAGCAGGAAGCAGAAAGAAGCGGTTTAATATTTTTAGCAACACCTTTTGGGATAGAGAGTGCCAGAATGTTAAGAAATATTGGGGTTTCGGTAATAAAAATAGCATCTCCGGAGATAAACCACTTTGCCTTGCTTGAAGAAGTGGCATCATATAATTTGCCACTAATACTTTCGGGCGGGGTTTCTACTATTTCGGATATAGAAAAAGCTGTTGAAATTACAGGGCAAAATATAACATTTCTTCATGCTGTAACTGCCTACCCTGCGCCGGCAGAAGATTACAATCTGGCTCTTTTGCAAACATTATCTGCGGTTTTTGGCTTTAAAGCAGGCGTTTCTGACCACTCAACAGATCCGCTTCTTGTACCGTTAACCGCAGCAGCACTTGGCGGCGTAGCGCTGGAAAAGCATTTTACTCTCTCCAATAGTGGTGATGGTCTTGATGACCTTATTGCTTTAAATCCTGATGATTTTAAACTGATGGTATCAGAAATCAGGTCTTTATTATCCGGGAATAACAGGAAGGGGGAGAATAAATATTCTGACTCAGCAGACATGGGAAAAAAATCAAGTTCTGATTGCGATAACGCTCTCCTGGAGGAAGTAAAAAAAAGATTTGGAAAAGAATGTGTCAACAGGATCATAGGGAGCGGCATAAAGCAGCTTGCCCCTTCTGAAAAAGAAAACTACAAAACTACAAACAGATCCCTAATTGCATTAAGAAAAATCAATGAAGGGGAAACAATAACAGCAAAAGATTTTGCGGCGCTCAGGAGCGAAAAAAACCTTTTGCCCGGACTTAGCCCTGAATATGCAAAAATAATTACAGGAAAAACTGTAAAAAAGAAAATTGAAAATGGCGCAGGAATAACATTTGATTATTTTTTATAATTGCAAAAAACTGCTTTTTGGGGCAGGGCTGTTAATAACCTTTGTTATAATGTTTTTATGTTCCTGCGCCACCTTCCCCTTTGGGCCCTCTTCTGGCGGGAGTAGAGACACAGATCTCGTAGAACTCCACATCAGAGATATTTTTCAGGAAGATATAATTAGAACTCTTAGATCCCGCGGCTACAATTATAGCACTTCTATTATCTATTCCCTGCTGCAAGAGATGTTTGAAGAAGCAAGTATCAGTTTTTTTATGGTATACAACGAAGATGATACTATGCAGGAGATTATGAAAGAGCTTGCAATAATTGAATCTGCAGAAAAAGCTTTTGAGTTTTCAATGAAAAAGAGCGACGGGATATTCACATATAACGGTGAAGTATTGGCAGACAGCACAGATACCAATAACAAAGCAAAAGAAAAGTTGTTTATCCTCTCTTTTTCTGTAAAACAACTTTTAATCAATTGTGTGCAAAATATTGCCCCTCTTAGAGAGCAAGTTGAACAATTAATTGAAGAAAAAAGATGGGATATGGAGTATCAGGAAGATGGAGATTCTGATCTATTTTTTGACATTATTAAGCTTGAAAACAGTGTTTCATATCTAAACAAAATAAGAAGGACTCTTTTAAGAAACATTGCAGAAATAAGCAAAATAGTGGAAAAAGCAGAAGTATATATGAAGCATTATAGCGATTAACTTGTTATACTATAAATGGAAAACGAAAAAGATTATTTTAATGACCTTGCAGAAAATACTTTTGGGATAAAATATCTATTCCCCTACCAACGGCTTGTAATATCAAATATATTAACATCTGCATCTTCTAAGGGAAATAGCGATTCACTTCCAGGGCAAATAGTAATATTGCCCACAGGATATGGAAAATCATTATGTTATATGCTTCCTGCAGTTATTTTGGAAAAACCAACAATAGTTTTGTCGCCTTTGTTAAGTCTTATCAAAGATCAATCAAGAAGACTTGAAAATGCCGGAATTAGCTTTAGTGTTCTTGCAGGGTTTCTTGATAACAAGGAAAAACTGGAGTCAATTAATAATATAAAAGCAGGGAAAAGTAAAATTCTCCTTACAAACCCGGAATCCCTTATTCTTTTTTTGGATTCTTTTAAACCGCAGGAAAGCAGTGATGGTACTTTTAGCTCTTATATAAACCATCTTGTAATTGATGAAGCACATACCTTGCCTGAATGGGGAGAAACTTTCAGAAGCGCTTTACTAAAAATAAAAGATATAATCAATATAATCAAACCAGATTGTGTAACAGCTTTTACAGCTACAGCAACCCCTTTAATACTTAAAAAAATCCAAAACCATATTTTTGGCAATGAACAAATAAATTTAATAACAGGCAACCCAGACAGAACTAACTTATTTTACAGGGTTGTACAAACTCTATCCATAGACAGAGAAACATATTCTCTTGCAAAAATTTCCCCCAAACCTCTTATTATTTTCTGCAGAAGCAGAACCGATACAGAGATGACTGCCCGTTTTTTAAGAAGAGCTCTTGGAAGCAAAGATATATTTTTTTATCATGCAGGTCTTGAAAAAGAAGAAAAAAGCAATATTGAAAAATGGTTTTTCCCTTCCAGGACAGGAATACTTGTAGCAACCTGCGCGTACGGAATGGGTATAGATAAACCGGATATAAGAACCGTTATCCACCGCAATACCCCTCAATCAGTAGAAGCTTATCTCCAGGAAGCAGGAAGAGGGGGCAGGGATGGAAATATTTCAGAAGCTATTCTTTTATTTGACGCTGCGGAAAAAAAGCAGAAAATGAGGTTTTATGATAAAAAAGATGATAATTTTTCAAGAATGATTCAAATGCTGGATTATGCGGAAAATAATTCAACCTGCAGAAGGCATAAGCTTCTTTCTTACTTTACAGATGAAATTTCTGTATGCAGTGGTTGTGATATATGCAACAAAAGTTTTATACCAGAACCAGAAGGAATTGCAGAAATTATAAGCCTCATAAAAAACAACAACAGAAAACTTAAAAAAAGAGAAATTGTGGATATTCTTGCAGGGGCAAGGGACGAACACGATAATAATATCTGGTATAGAATGTCAAAAAATTTTGGTGTCCTATCGCACTGGCAGAGGAGCTATATAGAAGAAGCTGTTGATAAGCTTGCGACAGAAGGAAAAATTAAAAAAGGGAAATACATCTGGAAAGATTTTTTCCATGTTTAAGAATATAATCCCCTCATATATTCCTGTATATAGGGATAGTATTTCAACAAAAAGAGTATTATTAAAATAAAGAAAGCTGCAGTAACAATTATCCGGAATATCGCAACTTTTGGACTATGACAAACTTTATCCAGGTTCCGCATCATCTTAAAAAAATTATTTTTGGGTTCTGTTCCTGGTTTATCCAGATGATCAAAGTAATATACAGTTAAAAACCAAAGCAGAGTAGTTGCAAAACCTATTGCCATAACAAGCAACAGTAGCATAACAATTATTGATGAGGATAAGCTTAGCCTGAATAGCGCTAATAAGGTAACTAAAATCAAAAGAGGAGACAGAAAAATTGTATAGACAATTTTTATCGCTCTAATGGAATTTTTATTTGTATTTTCTAATCGGTAAAAACCATCGGCCTCTGTATTTTCTTCCATAATTTTGCCATGTTATTGATAATAAAAAACTGGAAAATGAATTTCCAGTTCTTGTTAAACCAGCATCCGAAGAGACTTAAAGAAAATTTTTAAACTTTGGTGACCTTGCCTCTTTTAATACAAGATGTACAGATTTTAACTGATTGCACTTTACCTTCTACAACTCCCCTAACCTTTTTCAAATTAGGTCTCCATACCTTTCTTGTCTTATTATTAGCATGACTCACTTTATTTCCTGTGAGAACACCTTTTCCACATAGATCACATCTACGAGCCATTTTTTTCCACCTTATATATATTATAAAATTATGTTCAAAATTACAGCCAAAAGCCTGTTATCAAAAAAACATATCAAATTTTCGGGTTTTTGTAAATAATTATACAGATAATATTTTGAATTTTAGCGCTTTATGTTATAATTTGATTATTCTTTATCAGAAAATTATGGATATTACATTTTCACAACTATTAACTTATATTTTTGGAATAAATGCAGTTATAGCAATTTCTATAATCATTCGGGATAACAGGTCTCCGCAAAGCTCAATAGCATGGATATTGCTTATAATCTTTTTACCAATTTTTGGACTCATTTCCTTTATATTGTTTGGAATAAACTGGAAAAAGACAAAACTTACAAAGCAAAGTCCGGACACTATATTTGCAAAAACACTTGAAGCAATATTAAAAAATCAAAAATATTTTCTAAGCGGAATGGTTGCTTCTGATGAGAACGAAAGTGACAAATATAAATTAATGAATCTGCTGCTCAATTCAAATAGCTCAATCATAACACTTAATAACAAATGCAAAATTTATAATGCAGGAGAAGATTTTTTTGAAGATTTGTTAAAAGAGCTAAAAAATGCCAAAAGTTCAATACATATGGAGTTTTTTATATGGACTTCAGATAGCCTTGGTGAAGAAATAAAAAATATTTTAATCAAAAAAGCTAAAGAAGGTGTTGAAATAAGGCTTATTTTTGATGGCGTAGGCTCTTTTGGAAGAATATCTTACAAATATCGAAGAGAATTAAAGCAAGCAGGAATTGAATATAAATATTATCTTGATCTTGTGGCTCCTTTTTCAATAATAAAAATAAATTATAGCAATCACAGAAAAATCGTGGTTATAGATGGAAAAATTGCCTACACAGGCGGAATGAACGTAGGTTCTGAATATATTACAGGTGGAAAAAGGTTTGCATCCTGGCGGGATATCCAAATAAAACTTATTGGAGATAGTGTAAGGCTTATTCAGACAGTATTTCTTGTGGACTGGTATAATAGTAAAAATGCGCTTCTTCTTGATGATAAATACTTTCCCCAAAATTCAGATACTATTTCAGAAATGCTGGTACAAATTGCAATCAGCGGAGCAGATTCAGAATGGGATTCAATTCAGCAAATGTACTTTACAATGATAACTAATGCAAATAAAGAAATATATATTCAAACACCATATTTTATTCCTGACCAGAGTGTAATGACTGCTCTTGAAACAGCCGCATTAAGCGGGATAAGTGTTAATCTTCTTATGACAGGAATTCCTGATAAAAAAATACCTTTTTGGACTGCTCACACCTATTTCAAGCCTCTTTTAAAAGCAGGTGTAAATATTTTCCTGTATAAAAAAGGGTTTATGCATTCAAAAATTGTAATAGTTGACGGGAATATGCTTTCAATAGGAAGTTGTAATTTTGATATTAGAAGCTTTCATATAAATTTTGAATTAAATGCAGTAATATATGATTCAAATCTTGCAAGTGAAATGATTGAAAATTTTTATGATGATCTGAGATTTTGCGAAACTGTATCTAAAGAATATCTTGATAATATTGGTATAATAAAAAGTTTTCGCAATTCTGTAATGAGAATATTCTCGCCAATTATGTAAACGCTACACCCCTCTCATTGATGAATATATCTACTGCCAAAAAATAAAGCTTTGACAGAAAGTCTGTCAGGCATAATAATTATCTAATGTAAAAGGTTATACAATTTTATAATGAGAGAGGTGTTGTATGGGTAAAAAATTATTTGCCATGGCAGGAGCAGGGAGAATATGCGGGTGGGCTTTGAGAACTGCTGCTCAATACTCAAACAAAGATTTATTCGAAAAAATTACTATTGGCGAATACAATCTTGATGCTGCAGAAGCTCTAAAAAAAGAGATGGGGGATCCCAGAGTTGATGTTGTAAAAATTGATGTTAACGATGAAGCAGATGCAATAAAAAAAATAAAGGGTTATGACTTGGTTATTGACGGAACAACAATAAAACTGAACGACATATCAACAAGAATTATTGCAGAAGCTGGATGTAGTGGGATTAATCTGAATGGATTTGGAGCAGAGTATAAATATAGTGATCTTTTCAAGAAGAATAACAAAATACACATTCCAGGATATGGAATGACTCCTGGACTTACTGATTCTATGGTAAGAGCAGGCGCTGAAAAATTTGATAAAGTAGACACTGTAAGAGTAAGCCATTGTTCATACAGACCAATTGCATATTCTCCTGCAATATTTGAAACAACCCAATATGAATATAACCCGGATCTTGAAACCAGGGTAGTTTATGAAGATGGACAACTAAAACAAGTTCCCCCATTTGCAAGAGAAAGGCTTATACCAGCGCCACAACCATATGGGACAAACCCCCAATATATAATTCCTCATGCAGAAGTCCATACTGCAACAGAATATCTTAAAAAAATTGGGAAACCCCCAAGGCTCGTAGAAGTTCGTGGAACATGGCCGCAAAAAAACATGAGGCTTATTAAAGCTCTTTATGAATGGGGAATAATGAAAAATGAATCTTTTACATACAATAATCAAGAAATGAAGATTATAGATGTTATTGGCGCATATTTACAGCAAAAAGAAGCAGGAACAACAACAGATGTTTATGGATACTGTCTCTATATACAAATACTTGGAGAAAGAGGCGGGAAAAAATATGAACAAGTTCTTTATCATACACACCCGAAATCTGATGGCTCTGTAAAAGGGTGGGAAGGTCTTACTGCTTATATAAGAAATGTTGGCACCCCAATGGGCGTAGCAGCTATTCTTATTGCTGAAGGCAAGTCTTTTGGAACAGGGTGTATAATTCCCGAAGAAGCTTTTGATCCTAAAGATGTTTTTGAAATGCTCGAACCAATTGGAATAAAAATACATCAAAGCGAAAGAGAAATAGCTGATTTTAATTACTAAAATATAGACAAAAAAAAGCTGCTGTAGTAATACAGCAGCTTAATAAAAATCACTTAAATAATTAAATTACGCGATTTTATTATGGAATAAGCCCTACTCCTCTGAAGAATCTTATAGCGCCTGGATGATAAGTAATTGAAGCTGGATTTCCATATGGATTTCCTCTCATTGACTGATCAAGGCCAAATTCTCTAGCTACAGGGAATACACTCTGAACATCTTCGAGTCCTGGTCCGAAAATAGCTGCCATATAAGAATAAACAAAGTCATCTGGTACATAATAGTTAGCAAGAACGAATCCACCAATGAAGATTGTTTCAACTGGAGTATCTTGTCCATTATACATTCCACCTGGTAATGTATATCTGTCTACCCAAAGAAGTTCTCTCATAATTCTGTCTCTAACATCTCCATCAATTGGGAGAATTCTTATTGGATTCTGAGCAGAAAGCTCGATTATAGCACCTGATGGCTGAGCTGTTTGAAAGCCTACAGAATCAAGAATTCTGTCTTTGAATGCCATAACTCTTTCATTGTGTGAAAGGGGTCTCCAAACTACCATGTCTCTGGTAACTCCCCAACCTGCTTCAAAAATTTCAAGCCAAGCAAATTCATCGCCAGATCCTGGGCTTCCTGGTGAAAAGCTGAATCTTCTGCCTGATATAGCAGGATTAAAATCTGCCATACTTCTAATTGGTCCATCCCTATGAACAATTGCTGTTATTGGAAGTGGATACATGTTGAAAAGAAAGCGAAGGTGATCATATCTTCCATCTCTTTCAAAAGGACCTGTTCCCCAATATGCGTGTATCGCAACATTTGGTTCACAAAGACCCATGTCGTACTGACCTTGTCTCATAAGTCTAACATTTTCTGCTCCGCCGCCTGAAGCCTGAACAGTAACAATAACGTTACCATGTCTCATTGCGACTCCCGCCATTCTTGCTGCAAATGGATACCATGATCCACCCAAGCTGGAGCTTCCCATGATCGCAGTAAATGGTCTTTCTCTTCCAGCACCATCACATGCAAACGTAGTAAGCATTGCAGCTATTAGCAGAAAAAGGAATAATTTTTTCATACTTTTTTCTCCTTAAATTTACTATTAAATTAGTTTTTTTTAATACCTAAATTATCTCTCTGTTTCTTCCTTTTGTCAACCAATTTTTAAGCCAATATTTCAACTACATCATTTTTAGATTTCATTTTTTTATATGATGCAGAATATAGATTTTTATTGCCTTATAAAATATAATTTATAGATTATTGTTTTCAGACAAAATACGCTTTGTATATACAAAGCGTATTTTGCTATATACAAGGAGAGAAAATGAGTGAAAAAATCAATAATCAGCTAAAATCAGAAGGGGATATTAATATTTCTGAGCAGAGAGCAAAGTGGCAAAAGGAAAATATTGATAGCAAAACACAAAAAATTCTTGATAGAGATAGTAAGTATTTCTTAAAACAATCATTATCTACTCCTTGTTTAAATGTGCTTAAATCTGCAAAAGGCGCCTGGATAGAAGATACGCAAGGAAGGCGCTACCTTGATTTTCATGGAAATAATGTGCATCAGGTAGGATTTGGGAATAAAGATGTTATTGATGCTGTAAAAAAGCAGCTTGATGAGCTCCCATTCTGTACAAGACGCTATACAAATGAAATTGTTATTGATTTTGCAGAGAAAATTGCATCTCTTACCCCAGGTAATTTAAATAAAATGCTATTTGCCCCCGGAGGAGCGGAAGCTAATTCAATAGCCATAAAATTAGCCAGACTGGCAACAGGCAGGCACAAAACAATTTCTATGTGGGATTCTTTTCATGGCGCAACACTTGATACAATTTCTCTTGGTGGCGAAGCTGTTTTTAGGCAAGGAATTGGCCCACTGAGCAGCGGAACACATCATGTACCGCCGCCAGATATTCACAGACGATTTATGGATATTGGAAAACCCGAAGAATGGGAAATACTTTGGGCAAAATATATTGAATATATTCTTGAAAAAGAGGGAGATATTGCTGCTGTAATTTCTGAACCTGTAAGAAGCACGCCGTATGTGCCATCAAAAGAATATTGGCAAATAATAAGAAAAGCTTGTGACAAATATGGAGCTTTACTGATTTTTGATGAAGTGCCGCATGCGCTTGGAAGGACCGGCAAATGGTTTACTTGCCAAAATTTCGATGTTGATCCGGACATTCTTGTAATTGGTAAAGGATTAGGGGGAGGAGTTTTCCCTATAGCTGCAACAATAGCAAGTGAAAAACTGGATGTTGCAGGCCATATTGCCATTGGGCACTTTACGCATGAAAAAAGCACACTTGGCGCTGCTGCAGGGCTTGCTACGATCAATTATATTGAGAAAAACAATATTATTGACCATGTAAAAACTCTTGGTGAATATGCCCTAAAAAAATCTATGGAAATGATGGAGAGGCACCCTCTTATTGGAGCTGTTAGAGGAATAGGTCTTTTTATAGGGATCGAACTTTTAAAAAACAGAGAAACAAGAGAGCTTGCAATAGAAGAAGCAGAAGAGGTAATGTATAGGGCTCTTTCAAAAGGGGTAAGCTTTAAATTAACAATGGGTAATATCCTTACTCTTACACCTGCCCTGGTTATTACAAAAGATGAAATGGATTTTGCGCTCAATGCTATTGAAGAAGCAATTACAGAAGTTGAGAAAAAATAACTTTATGGGCAGGCTCTTTCTAGCGAACTCTTTCTATTAAAACGAGATTGCCAGGAGGAAGCCCTGTAAGGGCAAAAAGAGCATTTGCATATGCAATACTTGTTTGAAAAAATTCTTCAAAATAATTTGCCCGCAAATTATCAAAAAAATGTCTTTCCTCAGGATAATCTCTTCTAAGCGCAGCTATTTGGCGATTAAAATAATCCCTGCCTCTTTCTGGAGTTTGCTGAAGATGGAATGCCATAACTTCATTAACAAGCAGATATTCATTTGTTATATCATATTCTCTATGTGAAAGAAAAATTTCCCAAAACCGTTGTTTATTAGGGGAAATATTATTCCATATTTCCCACGATTTTTCCCTAAATTCTTCCATAGTAAAGAATACGCCATGGTACCCTTCATGATTAAGAAAAGTTCTTCTAAGAGCTGGGGTTGCTTCCCGCGCTATAGTCAATATTCCCCCTTTTATGGGGACAAATATATCTCCCTCTTTTTTTATTATATTATTTTTTTGCAATATTACTATAAGAAGTTCTTCTTCTTCAGTAAGTTTAAAATTTGTCTGTCGCGCTAAATTAAAAAAATTGCATAAATCATCAGCTTTGTAATTATGGGCATTCCACCCATGCAACCCATCCATTTCAGCATGTGTCAAAAGGGTTCCGGCAAATCCAGCTTTTTCCACAAAAAATGCCAATCTTTTAAACATTAATTCCTGATAACGATAATTTATAAGATCCATAAATAAAAATTCAGGGAAAATCGTCCATGTAAAAAGCTCAAAATCTCTTTGTCTCCATCTTTCCATTCTATAGTTAAGAATTGTGCCCAGATCTGCTTCAAGACCTATAAGCGGCGAAGTATCGACTGGGTTACGGACAAGTGAGATTCTATTAAAAATATTGGTATTATCTGATGAGTTTACTGTAACAATTGTATCTGCTTTTGTTACTCCTTGCCGGAATCCGGGGATAATCTCGGACAGGTCTGTAGCAGTAATAGTGACTCTCCCTTGTACAGGAAATGCTCTTATAGTATTTCTTATCGTGCCTGTATAAAAATTAACATATATCCATCTTATTTGATTTAATGGTCTTGGATTAACCTCGATTATAATATGGGATAATAGCCTGGTGTCAAAATACCCATCAAGATCAAAAATAAAAGAGTTTTTGTTGTCCGAAATTGTATTTTTGAAATTTTCACTTTGTGAAACAGAATTATGAGATATTACAAACCCTTCAGCAAAATCGTCTCTACCAATTATTCTTACTTCTTCAAGCAAAGGCATTGTAATATTTCCAGAAAAATATCTGCTGGAATTTTCTGAAACTCTGATAGAGAATGCCTTTATTTCACATGGCCCGGAAACCGTAAAATAAATGACTGTCTTTTTATTTACCGCAATAAATTCTATCTCTCTTGCCCATTCAGATGTATGAACAGAAAATATATATGGCCCTTCTGATCTCTCTATTTCTGCTCTAAAAAAAACAGGATTATGTGTATTAACTCTATATACTCTTTCAAGGTTATAGAGGACGTGAGTTGGCCCTAATTGTTCTTTTCCACTTATGGAAAGGGTTTCTGCACGCATTCCGCGAACATCCAAATTTATGGGGGGGGATTTTTCTTCACTACGGTTACAGGAAAAAATAGCAAAAAATAGTATAAGAAAAAAAAGAGCAGAAAAAAACTTATTCATCTTGATAGATAACAACCTGATTTTTTCCACTTTTTTTTGCTATGTATAAAGCTTTATCTGCATTATCAAAAATGGTCTTTGTAACATGAAATTCAGGAAAACCTGCAATACCGCAGCTAAAAGTAACATTAAATTCCTGACCAAAAGCATTATGAACAATACTGTTAAAATTTTCCCTTAGAGTATCCATTACTTTTTTTGCACTTTGAACTTTAGTATTACTCATAATCACAACAAATTCTTCTCCACCATATCTTCCTACAATATCTGTAACCCTAAGCCTTTCTAAAAGCATATAGGCAAGACTTTTTAAAACTGTATCACCAACAAAATGCCCATACTTATCATTCACGGACTTAAAGTTATCAATATCAATTATCACATAACTTAAAGGGAGATTTGTTCTTATTGCTCTAACAAATTCTCTCTGAAAGCTATCACATATATTGGAATGGTTTAAAAGGCCTGTTAGAGAATCCCTCTCCATGAAATATCTTAAGTTTCTTGATCTGTCTATCCTGTTTATTGCAATAGAGATAAATGTCTCATCATCAGTAAATTTACTTATAAATTCATAACCGGAAAATGAGAGCTCCAAGTCAACTGACAAAGGTTTGTCAAAAGCTGAATAAATAATTATTGGTATTGGAAGAAATTCATCATGTTGCCTTATCATGGCTGTAAGTTCTATGCCATTACAGCCCGGCATAAGCATATCTATAAAAATCAAATCAGGGGTTGATTCAACTATTAAATTAAATACAGCAAAAGGATCTGTAGTTACAGATGTGACCATCCCATTTTGTTGGAAAAGCCTCGCATAATAAGAAAGAGTATCTATATCATCATCAACAATAAGGACATGATCTGGTTTCGTCTTGCGGGTGTCTGCAAAATATTCTACTTTATGAGCAAGCTTGGCTACATCAACAGTACTTTCAAAAAAAGCATCTCCACCACTTCTTATGGCAAATAGCCTTGTTTTAAAATCATTAGTCGCAGATACAAAAAAAATTTTAAAAGAATTACGTTTTTCTTTGACTGTTCTTAACCATTGTACGATACTTTCATTTTTCTCAGCTAGTTCAGTATCAAGTACAATTAAATGGATATCTTCATTAAGTATTTTCTCTTTTGCAACATCTATTTCTTTATAAAAATCAACCTCATATCCAAAATATGGAAGTCTATCCCTAAGATCTGAAAGATATTTTCTATTGTCGTAATCACAAATAACAACCTTTCTATTCCAGTCCTCAGGAATTTTTTTTAAAAACCACATAGAAGGTGATGGAATAGCAGACAGTGTGTTGCTCTGCTTAAACCCTTTTTCTGGTTCTTTTCCGAAAAGGATTTCCTTTATCTCCCTGATTGTATTTATTATATAGTCAAAGTCTGGTTTTTTCTTTTTTTTATACTTTTTATCGGTTAAATTATCTTTTGGCAGAAATTTTAATAGATATATATCAAGGTTTTTTAAAATATTACCTACATGAAGAAACCCAAAGGTCCCTGTAGAGCCGGCAAGTTTGTGGATATCATTTCTTACCTCAGAAATGTCTTTTATCTCCAGCTTTTTAGATTCACTTATTTTTAAAATTTTCTCATAAATATCTTCAATGTTAAGAGGGAGATTAGTTAAATAATGTTTCTCTAATTCATCGAAATCTTCAAATTCTTGTATATCTTCTATACTCAATTTTCACCTCGTCGCATATCTAAGACAATCATAGATATAAAGGAGTTACATTTATTATGATTATGAAACCTGTATATTACAGGACACTAATCTATTTATTATAAGCTATTATAGCTTAGCAAAACAAAATAAAAAATTCAACTAATTAAAAAATGCCAAAACTGAAACTGCATAATCAGGAAAATCAACAAGCTAGCAGAATAATGGCACACTTTTACATAAAGATTTAAGAAAACAGATATTACATGATGGTTTTCTGGAGTGGCATATTTTTCTTCCGTGAAGATTCGCTGTCATGGAAAATCTGTATTGTTTTTTTTCAGGTATCAATAACGCTATATCTTTTTCAATTTTTTCGGGAATTTTTGCCTGAGTTAAACCAATTCTTCTTACAACTCTGCCAAAATGGGTATCTACTATAATAGCAGGTTTTTCAAATAAAGATCCCACAACCACATTAGCGCTTTTTCTCCCAACACCTGGCAATGTCAGCAATTCTTCTATTGTGTCAGGAACTGTGCTGTTAAAGTCCTCCAAAAGTTTTACAGCGGTTTTTTTTATATTTGTTGCTTTTGTCCTGAAAAACCCAACTGATTTTATTATATCCATAATATCATCCAGAGTCCCTTTTGATAGCGATAAAGGATCAGGGTATTTTTCAAACAATGCAGGAACTACAGCCATTACTTGCCTGTCTGTTGTCTGAGCAGAAAGTATTACTGATATAAGGAGCTGAAAATTGTTTCTGAATTGCAAAAAAGAAATTTCTTTGGGGTAGTTTTTATCAAGAAGTGTACATACTTTATATGCAATATCTTTTATTTCATTTTTTTCTACTGATATATTCATGCGTGATTCCTTGAATTTATCATAAAAATAGGTGAAATCACAATACTTGACCATTTTAGTGCAAAAACAGTATAATTGATAAGATTTCGGGATGTAGCCTAGTGGCTAAGGCGCCAGTTTTGGGAACTGGAGACCGAAGGTTCGAGTCCTTCTATCCCGAATTACGCGTCCATAGCTCAGCTGGATAGAGCAACGGCCTTCTAAGCCGTAGGTCAGAGGTTCGAATCCTCTTGGGCGTAATTATGGTATTAAAAATTGTTTTAAAGGCGCCTAAAAGAGGCGCTTTTTGTTTATAAACTATAAATACCACAGATTTTGGGAAATTTTACTTACCTTACAGGAATAAGCCTATATCCCCCGTCACTCTGTTTTTCAAGGAATCCTATTCCCGGATAAGAAAAATGTGTTCCTGCTATTGGAATTTTATTTTCTGCTGCATACCTTAAAATTTTCTTGCGTGTTTCAGAAGCAGCTCTTTGATCAAAATCAAAAATAGTTGCCACATCAGGCGCAGGTATTTGTATTTCTATAATATTCATTAAATCACCGGTTATAAGTAACCTCTCTTCCCCGGAGCTTACCATAAATATAGTATGTCCTGGTGTGTGCCCAAATGTTGCAATAGGTGTTATTCCGGGAAGAAGTTCTCTCCGTCTTCTGTCAATAGCAGCAGGGTTAAAAGTCCTTACATTTCTGCCATATATTGCTAACGTATCTTGCGCCAGTCTAAAGTTGTCTTGTCTGGCTTCCGTAGCATTTGCCATTGCTCTCTTACTTGTCCAGTGTTTTCTCTCCTGCCTTGAAAGGTAAATTGTTGCATTTGGAAATGTAGCTTTCCCATCTTTAACAAGCCCTCCAATATGATCTCTATGCATATGTGTTATAAGGATAGTATCAATATCTGCCGGATCTACTCCCAAGCTTTCCAGGCGTTCAAAAATAGCTGTGCCAAAAGCAGTATCAACCATTATTGTATTGCTGGGTGTTCTTACAAGAAAGGTATTTACTGGTGAAAAGAACATCCCAGTGGGAATGTGTCTTCGAATTGTAGCATCATCGGCAATAATAAGCGAAGTATCTCTTTCCCTTACGGTTTCTACAAGTAAGATTACTTCATAATCACCCACTCTATATGTAAAAGTGGTCCGGGAATCCTGTGCAAAAATAGCTCCGCTAAAACACATAGCAAATACCAGCAAAAATAAACAGAAAAAATTCAGTTTCATAAAATCCCCCTATTAAAATTTATATGCGCCCTAAAAATTATATTTGAAACTATTTTAGTTAAAAATGGTTTATTTATATTGTATAAATACTATAAATATATCTACTATAGTATATCAATTTTGATTATTAATAAATGAAAAATGAGGTAGAGATATGCTAAAAAAATTAGCCACAATTTTATTATTTTGTTTTATAAGTAGTTTTGCTTTTGCTCAAACTGCGCCAAGACAGGTTTTATCTGAAAGAGATGTTAATAATTTTATTGCCAATTATGACCGAATAATGGATGCTATTGATGAGTTGGGAGATAAGTACGACCACCTTTTCGCTGAATTAGGAGAAGCTGATGGTTTGCAAGCGCTTATCAGAATACGTTCAATCGCGGTGCCAGCAGAAATACAAAATATTCTAATAAACAATGGACTTGGCGAAAATGGCTTTGAAAAAGCAATGGTTATTATCCAGGCAATTGGGTTAATTTATATGGAAGAAGCTATTGATGGCATGGCTGGCAGTACAGATCCAGGAGTTGCAGAATATATAAGAGAGCTTAGGAATGGGATAAAACCATTAAGAGATTCAATCAATAATAATGATCTTGCCTTAATAAACAGAAGAAAAGCTGAATTATTTCGGTTATTAGATTAATAATTATATGTTCCGGGTCACCAAAACAATCAGATAATCCGGAACTTTTATTTTTTCCTTCAATATTTTCAATATTATTGAATAGAGATTATGCATGATAAGATCAATTTTAGGTAAAAAAGAGTATCTTTTAGTATTTATCTTTGTGTTTTCAATAATATTTGTTAACCAACTCTCTCTTTCATATATCAACAGACTTCAAAAAAATGTAGAAGTAGTTAATTACATAGGTATTCTAAGAAGTACAACAGAAAAACTGCTAATAGAAGAAATGCGTGGAACTTTTGATAATAACCTTATTGTTTACATAGATTCTATTATTTATGACTTAATGCATGATAAAGGAGAAATAGGATTAATTGTTATCCAGGATACAGTATTCCTGGATCTCATGGCTCAAATACTGGTTTGTTGGGGAAAAATCAAAGATACTATTTTGCGTATAAACACCGATGAAAATTTTTCTTCCCTTGCAGACCTTAGCGGAGAATATTTTAACCTTGTCGCTAAAGCAGCAATTGCAGCAGAAACATTTGCTGACCGCAAAGTAAACCTTTCCAGATTTTTCCTCCGATTCGCAAATATTATTTTTATTATATTTATAATGACAGGATTAATTTATTTCTTAAAAACCGGAGAATTAAAAAAGAAGTCAGCAATCATTAATGAAATAGCCTATGTTGATGCTTTAACACAAATGCCTAACCGCGCTTGCTGTGAAATTGAAATTGACAAATATAGAAAAAAAATTCCTCAGGATTTTAATTTTGCAGTGTTTTTATTTGATATGAACAATTTAAAAAAGACTAACGACATAATAGGGCGACAGGGTGGAGACAGGCTTCTGGCAGAACTTGGTAGAATCTTAAAAGAAGAAGCAGAAGAATATGGGTTTGTAGGAAGATATGGCGGAGATGAATTTCTTGGGATTTTTAAAAACTGCTCAGAAGAAAAAGCAAAAGAATATATCAAAAAAGTCAATAAAAAAGTTGCGGAATATAATGATATCCGTGCTGACAACAATGTAAAAACAATAGCCTTTGCAACAGGGTATTTTATTGGCGCTCCCGGAGACAATAATCTTACCAAACTAATCAACAATGCCGATGGATTAATGTATGGGCGGAAAAAAGAAATGAGAGAAGATAACGAAGATTAGAGACTGCTCGATATGTGCAATATTTATTTTTTATCTACCAGATACAGATATTCCTTAACATGAATCTTACGGCCTCGTAAATTTCTGCTTCCCCTGAAAGTGTTATATTGCTTTTCAAGAATTTCAACTTTGCCGATACTTTCCAATAACCCTATCATTTCTTCCATGGGAATAAAGCCTTCGGAATTAAATGAGATAAGCAGATATTTAGCTTTTATATTCTCCAGCAAATCTTTAAAAACAGTTATTGCTGCCCTGCTTTTATTATAATCTGACCTGTTCCAGCCAACAGGGATGCCGGAAACGGTACTTATTTTTTTTGGGCTCAAGTACTCTGCCAATAAGTTAAGCATAAAGTAATTTGATCCATACGGATGTTGATTATAAGGGGGATCTATATATACAAGGTCAATATCATTTATATGCTTTACGATTTCATTTGCATCACATCTGTATATTTCCATATCACATTCAAAGTTACTGAAAACAGGGAAAGGAATATGTATATCGGACAATATTCTCGTCAAGGCATTGCTTCTATCACCGCCGAACTTTCCCAATCCTGTTTTTGAATCTTTATAAAAGCCTTTAAATACTCCGGAAGTGTTTGTATGGATTGATGCTTCGGACAAAAGTGGCGCAAGCAAAAAATTTTTATATTCATCCGGAACTTTATCTATTAATTGTCTTGCTGTGTCCAGGTACATAGCATTTCTTTTTGTGTAAAAAACCCTTTCACCGGGCATGATATTTTTATCATCTTTTGGAGCATAAAGTTCAGCAATGATCCCTTCCCTTAGAGGCTCATTTTTAAGTTTGAGAATAACAGAATCATATATCTCCATAAAGGCATTTCTGTTAAATTGGGAAAAATTGGTCAGATAGCACTGGTTTATAACTTCTGAATATTTTTCAAGGTCATTAGCAATCAGCCTGTTTGCATATTTTTTAAAAAATCTTGAAACAATACCAGACCCCGAAAAAAGATCAAGAATATCAAGTTTTTTTTTGCAAACCTTTTTTTTGACAATCTCGACCCCTTCTTCAATAAAAGATAACAGGGCGCGCTTATTCCCCAGATAGGTTATAATCTGTGTATTTAAATAATCTGGATTTTCATAATCTGGCATTCTATGTTATAGTATTATAATCAAGTAGAGTCCGTCTATATCCCATAGATTAATGCAGACAAGGCGGATAATAAACAATATTTAAGAAATAATTTTTCTTAGAAGACAGAAGGATAGAAATGCTTAGCTTGTTATTGCTTTTAACAGGATTTGTTGCCATTATTTATGGCGCCAATTTACTTGTAGACAGTGCTTCGTCTTTAGCAAAAAAACTTAATGTCCCAAATATTGTAATAGGATTAACAATTGTTGCTTTTGGAACATCTGCCCCAGAGTTGACTATCAATATTTTTGCATCCTTAAAAGGGAGTAGTGATATTGCTCTGGGAAACATTGCTGGAAGCAATATTTTTAATATTGCGGGAATAGTTGGAATAACTGCAATTATTTATCCATTGGCAGTAAAACCAAAAACAACTTGGATAGAAATTCCTCTTTGCGTCCTGGCTGCTCTTGTTCTCCTTGTAATATCCAGCGATGGATTTATAGATGGCGAGAAAATATCAGTAATAAAAAGAACTGATGGTATTATACTTCTCTTATTTTTCCTTATTTTTCTTGGTTATGTTATAAGGTTTACGCTATCTTCCAAAAATGAAGAAGAAGCCCCCATAAAACAATATTCCATAGGGTTGTCTATAGTTCTTATAATTGCAGGATTAGCTATACTTATTATTGGTGGAAGAGTTGTTGTTGTATCTGCTGTTAACCTTGCGCAGCAAATAGGGCTCTCTGAAAGAATAATAGCATTAACGATCGTATCAATAGGAACATCATTTCCTGAACTTGTTATATCTATAATTTCTGCAAAAAAGAAAAATATAGATTTAGCGATAGGTAATATCGTAGGGTCAAATATTTTTAATGCTTTTTTAGTTTTAGGGATTTCAGCAATAATCAATCCTATTTTTGTACATGAAAAATCTATTTTTGATTTATGCGTAAATCTTATGATGAGTTTTCTCCTTTTCTTATTCATTTTTACAGGAAAAGGGCGTAAAATAGATAGAACAGAAGGGATAATTTTTGTTATACTTTATGTTGGATATCTTACAGTATTACTTAAAACGGTGTAATTTTGGAGGGAAATATGGCGAATATAGAGAGTATTGATTGCTGTCCTCAGTTTAATCCTCTTCCCTGGGATAGTAAAATATTGGAATGGAACGAAAAAAAATTTGTAAAGGATAAAGTTAGAACTCTTTTTTATATGCCTTTAAATTTTGGCTCTGTTATAACAAAAATAATGAAAAAAATAGCGGAAGCGCAAATTTCCGCCCCTGAGTGGTTATGCTTATCAGATAGCACTTCAGCATGGAATATGGATATATATCTTGCAGTTGATGAAGTAGTAAGTGGCTTGGAAAATGTCACCATTTCCGGCACTTTTTTCAGCAAAGTATATGAAGGCAACTTCAAAAACGCAAAAAAATGGTGTACTGATTTTGAAGCTCAGACTAAAAAAATAGGGCTTGAAATAAGTAAAACATATATGTGGTATACAACATGCCCTAAATGTGCAAAAAAATATGGCAACAATTATGTAGTTGTCATCGGCAAAATAGAAAAAACAGAAAAATAAATATTTTTACAATTATATTACGATAGAAATAAAAAATACTTTGTCTATTCAATAGATATATGAGATAATAAGCAACATCATTTACTTACTATCGAGGATAAAATGAATATTAATATCAAAGATTATGCAATATCTGAAAGCAAGCCAATAAAAATTAGCTCTATTGACACTAAATATGAGGGAAAAATTGAGAAAGAAGAAGGGTTTAAACTATTTGAAGAATTAGTAGCAAAGCTGGCAAAATTACAGGCCCTTCTTTATGCAGATGGCTCTAAATCACTTCTTGTAGTTCTCCAGGCAATGGATGCAGCGGGAAAAGATTCTACAATAAGGAAGGTATTTGGACCTGTAAACCCACAAGGGTGTAAAGTTGTCTCTTTTAAAAATCCAAACTCGATAGAACTCGCACATGACTTTTTATGGCGTATCCATCAAAATGTTCCAAGACACGGGCACATTGGTGTATTTAACCGCTCTTATTATGAAGATGTGCTTATTGTAAAAGTAAAAAACCTTGCCCCAAAGGAAATAGTAAACAAGCGTTATAATCATATAAATGCTTTTGAATCATTGCTAACTGATGAAGGTACAAAAATCGTCAAATTCTTTTTACATATCTCAAAGGATTACCAGAAAGATCGGCTTCAGGAAAGATTAGATACCCCTGAAAAACTATGGAAATTTACTACATCAGATATTCAGGAAAGATCACGCTGGGAAGACTACCAAAACGCGTATGAAACTGTGTTTGAAAAATGTTCTTCGCCAAAAAATCCATGGTATATTGTGCCGGCAGAGCGAAAGTGGTTCAGAAATCTGCTTGTTGCAAAAGTTCTGGTGGAAACCCTGGAATCAATGGATCTTAAGTATCCCAAAGCTCAATTTGACCCTAAGGATATTGTAATTCCTTAAGATCAACATTGACTAATAGTTTAAGGTAAATTTCTATGATAAAAAGTATTGGAATTCTTGGATTTGGCAATATGGGAGAAGCTATTGCAAAAGGGGTTGTGCAAACTCATCCTGATTGTAAAATTTTTGTTTATGATAAATCAGAACAAAAAATGGGAAATATCTTTTCTCCTGGAATAGAAAAAGTTGGATCGCTCAAAGAGCTTTTTACTTCTGTGCATATTATTATTCTCGCAGTAAAACCTCAGGATATATATACGATTTTAGAAGAAATATCCCCTTTTTCTTCTGAAAAAAATATTATTTCAATTATTGCGGGAAAATCCACATATTTTTTTGCACAAAAAATACGAACAAACAATATATGCAGATTTATGCCTAACATTGCAGCGCAAAGCAGAGGCTCTTCAACTGCTGTCTCTTTTTATGAAAAAGCAGATGAAGAGTTTAAGACCAGCGCAATTATAATTGCAGAATCCATAGGCAATGCTTTTGTCATACCTGAAAAGCAAATGGCTGCATTTACTGCCCTATCAGGTTCAGGAATTGCTTTTGTTTTCCAGTTTATTCATGCTCTTTCCATGGGTGGGGTGCGATCTGGGATTTCGTATAACGATTCTGTAAAAATATCTGCAAGTGTTTTAAAAGGTGTTTATGAAACACTGGAAAACACAGGCAAAATGCCTATGGACCTGCTTACTACTGTTTCAACCCCTTCGGGGATAACTATTGAAGGACTTTCTGCTCTTGAAGAAAAAGCTTTTAATTCAACTGTAATGGACGCGGTGTTTGCAGCGTTCAACCGCTCAGTTGAAATAGAAACATCATCTGACTAGTGTTTTATAATTCCTTTACAGTGAATCTTTAACTATTCTTCCCTTTTCTTTTTTCAGAAATAAATTTACACGACTTTACTTCTCTTGTGGTTAACCTTACGCCGCCTGCTTTTAGCCCTTTTACAAGATAGTCGGTAATATTAAAACTTTCTTCCAAAATTTTTACTCTTGGAGCAGGCGCATAAGTAAGGGTTATTCTACCAGCTTCTTTGGTTGTAAGATAAATCAATTTCGCGTTATCCGGAATAAGATTATAGGATTTATCTATAATAAATTTTTCAACTTTGCATCTTTTAATATATAAAGCATCATTATCGTTGCTTTTATAAAGAACTGTAAAAATCACATCTGCCATTTCATCTTTTTCCGCCATCACACAATGGAGCATACCCTTATCCACAAAAACCCTGCCCGGTACATTCATAACAAGATAAGAGCCATTTTTCTTTATAACAAGCACACGGTCATATACAGAAACATCAAAAAGAGCTTCTCCAGAAGCAACTTCGTAGCCGAGGTATCCTGTGTCATTATCATACCGGAGCTTAAGAGTTCTTATTGCTGCTTCTCTTGCGTCAACTTTTTCAAAAGATTTTATGGTAGTATTTCTTTTAAAATGAGTTCCGTATTTTTCTTTTACACTGGAAATAAAACCAAGCGCATATTCCTTAATATGGGAAAGATGATATTTTATCTCTTTTAATCTGTCATTGATTTCTTTTATTTCCTGTTTAACTTTATTTATATCATAAAGAGATATTCTGCGGATTGGTATTTTTAAGAGCCTCTCAACATCTTCTTCTGTTACCTCATTTTTAATAAGATGAAGATATGGTTCAAAACCAGTTATAACTGCTTTTATAACTCCATCATGAGTTTTCATCTGCTCTATTTTTTTGTAAATTCGTTCTTCTATAAAAATCTGCTCAAGTGTTTTTGCATGAAGCTTTGCTCTAAGGTTTTTTTCTTCCAGCTTAAGTTCCTGCGTAAGTACATCAACAAGTTGAAGCGCATAATAATTTATTACTTCGCTTACTGTCATTTGAACAGGCTTTCTGTCTTTTATTACAAGAAGGTTTACAGATATGGAAGTTTCGCAATCTGTAAAAGCATAAAGAGCATCAACAACATCTTTTGTTAGTACTCCTCTTGGAAGCTTTATCTCAATTTCAACTTTCTCTGTTGTAAAATCATTTATCGATGCTATCTTGATTTTATTTTTTCTTACTGCTGCTTCAATAGAAGTAATAATGCTTTCGCTTGTATACCCAAACGGAAGTTCTGTTATTAAAATTCTCTTTGGGTCGCTTGTATCAAGTTTTGCGCGAACAAGGACTTTGCCATTACCATCTTCATAACCTGAAACATCAACTATCCCGCCGGTTGGAAAATCCGGATAAAGATTTATTGCCTTACCTTTAATTGCAGCAGAAAGAGCATCCAGAGTTTCATTAAAATTGTGCGGCAATATTTTTGTAGACATACCTACTGCTATTCCTTCTGCTCCCATGAGTAAAACAACAGGAATTTTTGCCTGATACGCAACAGGTTCTTTATTTCTTCCATCATACGAGCCTTCGTATTCTGTTATGGCAGGATTTATCATAACTTCTTTTGCAAGAGGAAGCAGCCTGCACTCAATGTACCTTGCAGCAGATGCCTCGTCTCCTGTATATATGTTTCCGAAATTCCCCTGCCTGTCTATAAAGAGATCCTTGTTTGCAAGAACCACAAGCGCAGAATAAATAGACTGGTCTCCATGCGGATGATACTTCATGCAATGCCCAACAACATTTGCAACCTTATGGAATTTGCCATCATCCATTTCAGCAAGTGAGTGAAGGATTCTTCTCTGAACAGGTTTTAAACCATCTGCTATATCAGGTATTGCCCTGTCTTTTATAACATAAGACGCATATTCCAAAAAATTAAATTCAAACAGATTTTTTAAAAATGCCATTATACAAGATTCTCCATTATATAGTATTTGCGCTCAGGAGTATTTTTACCCATATAGAATTCCAGAATTTCCGGCACGCTTTTTAATGATTTAACATTTACTTTAACAAGGCGTATATTATCACCTATAAATTGACCAAACTCTTTTGGAGAAATTTCTCCAAGCCCCTTAAACCTTGTTATCTCTGCTCCGCTTCCAAGCAAATCAACTGCTTCGTCACGCTCTGTAATATTATAGCAATAGTGGGTTTCCTTTTTATTTCTTACCCTAAACAGCGGGGTTTCAAGAATATACAGACGCTCAGAAACAACAAGCTCTTCAAAGTAAGTAAGAAAAAATGTAAGCAGAAGATTTCTTATATGAAATCCATCGTTATCCGCATCTGTAGCAAGAACTATTCTTGCATACCGAAGCCCGTCAATTTCGTTTTCTATTCCAAGAGCCATCATCATGTTGTAAAGTTCTTCGTTTTTGTATATTTCGGTTTTCTTTTTACCAAACATATTCTGCGGTTTTCCACGCAGCGAAAAAATAGCCTGAGTATATACATCCCTTGATGAAACCATTGATCCAGACGCAGACTGCCCTTCTGTTATAAAAATCGTGGAAAATTCTCCGTTTTTGGAATCTTCAAGATGGTACTTGCAGTCTTTGAGATTTGGAATTTTAAGCGCTATTTTTTTTGCAGCTTCTTTTGCTTCTTTTCTTACAACATTAAGTTCTTTTCTTAAATTTTCATTATAAACAATTCTCTCTTCAAGACTTTTTGCAGCGCCCCTGTTTTTGTGAAGAAAATCAACAACACCGGATTTTACCTCGTTGATTATCCAGCTTCTGATTTCTGTATTTCCAAGTTTATTTTTTGTCTGGCTCTCAAAAATAGGATCTTTAAGTTTTATTGCCACAGCGCCGGCAATACCTTCGCGCACATCCTGACCCGAATAATTTTTTCTGTAATATTCATTAACACCCTTTAGCAGTCCTTCTCTATAAGCGCTTAAGTGTGTTCCGCCATCAGTTGTATATTGTCCATTAACAAATGAGAAAAAAGTTTCTCCATAAGCTTTTGTGTGGGTAAACGCGAACTCTATTTTATCGGCTCTGTGATATGCTATATTGTAATAAATATCATCGCCCACTTCTGCGTCCAAAAGATCATAAAGCCCTTTTTCTGAATAGAATTTTTCCTTACCAAGATACAGAGCTAATCCTCTGTTAAGATATGCATAATTCCAAAGCCGCTGCTCTATAAATTCCTGATTATAGGTGTATTCCCCGAAGATTTCAGCGTCAGGAACAAACTCAACATAAGTGCCGTTTTTTTCCCCTTTTTTAGTTCCTGTTTTCTGGCTTTTAAGAATACCTCTCTCGAAAACAGCTTCCATATATTTTTCATCTCTTATTGCAACCACTCTGAAATGGGAAGAAAGCGCGTTCACAGCTTTTGTTCCAACGCCATTCAAGCCAACACTAAACTGAAAAACATCATCATTATATTTTGCGCCTGTATTAATAATCGAAACACAGTCAATAACTTTTCCAAGAGGAATACCGCGCCCGAAATCTCTTATTCTTGCTGCTTTTCCCGAAACCTCGACAAGTATTTTGCTGCCATGCCCCATTATAAATTCATCAACACTATTGTCGATAACCTCTTTTAGCAGAACATAAATTCCATCATCATGATCATTGCCATCCCCAATCCTGCCGATATACATTCCGCTTCTTAGCCTTATATGCTCCAGGGAGCTTAAGGTTTTTATTTTACTTTCATCATATTCCCGATTTTTTTTTGCCATCTTCTTCTCTTTATATATCCCCAAATCTGTCAAGCAGCCATTTGCCTTTGCGAAAAGTAAATCCCGCCAGGACAGTATTGTTTATAACCACTCCCATTCTTGCATCAAAAGGGATAGATAAAACTTTTCTTAACGCAAACCCAATAAATCCTCTATGAGTTACTGCAAGAATTTTTTCCCCTTCATACTGCTTGCCTACATACTCAAGAAAAGAAGAAACCTGCTCTATATATTCGCCTTTTGTATCTCCCCCAGGTATCCTGTAGTCATTATCATCTGAAACAGTTTTTGCAAATTCCTCAGGGAAATGCTCCTTTACATAATCCCAACTATATCCCTCAAACATTCCCATATTTCTTTCGCGTAATCTTTCATCTTTATGTATATCAAGCTCAAGAGCTTCTTTTATAAGCTTGGCTGTATCAAAAGCTCTTCCAAGATCGCTTGAGTAAATTTTACTTATATCCATTGAAGAATTTTTTAGAGCTTGCCCAAGCGCGCGCGCATGCGTAATTCCATTTTCTGTAAGCGGGCTATCTTTTACTCCCTGCATTTTATCTTCAACATTCCATGTTGTTTCGCCATGTCTTACAAGGTATAACTTTGTTTCCTGATTTGTTTTGCTCATTTTCAACCTCCTATAGCACTCCCGGCCTGTTTATATTTCCATAAAGTTGGCAACTTCCAGCTCTTCTTTAATATATAAAAACCTATTTATTTCTTTTTTACAATTGGTTACAGACATCAATTTGAAAATTAAAGAAGTTTGTTATTGATAAATTTGTAAATATCTATATCCTTAAACTAAGTAAATATGCTTAATAATTATCTTTCGGATTTAAAATCAAATTTCTCCAGCAAAAACATAATCCATGTTGTTATTGGAAATGAAGCAGCAGACATTGACTCAATAGCTTCTTCAATTGTTTATGCCTTTTTTAGGGAATCCATCAATCAAAAAAAAGAAGAAATATTTTTACCTGTTATAAATATTCCAGAAGATGATTTACGCCTTAGAAACGAAGCTATTTATCTTTTTTCACAAACTGGGATTGATCCCAAAAACCTTATTTTTATTGATCAGATAAATCTTAAAGAGCTCACAGAAAAGAGAAAATTAAAACTAATCCTTGTAGATCACAATAAAATCAGCTATAAACAGGAATTTCTTTCTGCCTGCATTGAAGAAGTAATAGATCATCATGTTGATGAAAACAGCTACAAAAATATTACTAAAACAATTGAAAAGACTGGTTCAACAGCAACACTTGTTGGGGAAAAAATAATAAAAGAAGAGCGATTTTTATTGGACAAAGAGAGCGCAATTCTTCTATCCAGCGCCATATTGATCGATACATCAAATCTTTCGCATAAATCAGGAAAAACAACAGAAAAAGATGAAAAAATTTTATGCCACCTTCTGTCAAAATATAAAATCGACGGACTTGAACTTTTTAAAAATCTTTCCAGGGAAAAGCGTAATATATCCAATTTATCAAGCCGCGATATTTTACGCAAAGATTACAAAGAGTGGATTATGGGAAGAAAAAAAACAGGCTTCGCTTCTGTTGGCCTTTCCCTTCTGTCATGGTTAAAAAAAGATCCAGAGTTGTTTGAAGAGATCAATAAGTATTATACAGAAAACGCGCTCGATATACTTTTTATAATGATTGCCTATACAGATACGCAATTCAAACGGGAACTTATTCTCTTTAGCAATGATTCTTCTCTTCTTGATAACATATATTTTTATTTGCAGAAAAGTGGCGGCAAGCTATTTCCTGTCCCGTTTTCCAATTGGAAAACGTTTTTTAACAGGATGACAATGGAAGAGGCTGACAAGAAAAAAATCCGATTTTATTTTTTAGGCGAAACTCTCTGGTCAAGAAAAAAACTTCAACCTATTTTAAAAGCTTTTTTTACAAACCGTAATTAATATATAATGCACTTGCCAGTTTCCCGACTACTTCTTCGCGCTTCCACCAGTAGATTTTCTCCTTACAACCAAGGCCGCGTAAATAGGGCAGTTACCCTCCTGACAGGTTATATATATTTTTCTTAGCGCTGCTATTGTCAAAAATATTACAATTGGGAAAAAAGAAGGAAGCGCGTATTGTGCTCCCGCTGCAATGCAAATAAGATATGCTGCGCACATTATAAGAGAAAGATTACTTGCAAACAAAAACATTTTTCTTACGCTGGTTTTCTTTTTTAAAAATATTCCCACAAAAAGTATCAAGCTCAAAGGGGTACACCACAAATAATTAAAATTAGAACCTGTCACACTATGATGTGAAAAAAACCATAGATAAGTAATAAGAAGCCCTATTATACCTGTAAAAAGAAAAATAAAGCCTTCGCACAACGTAGAAACTATACCTGATATTTTTGAAATAGCAAAATTTTTATTGCCTCTATTTTTTCTATATTGAAAAACAAGCGAAGCAAAATAAATTATTAAAATAGATAAAAAGATAAATAAAGGATAATCTGGTTTTTTATTAAAAATTCTCCCAGGGTCTGCAAGCACAGATTCTCTTATAACAAGAGGAGTTGTCCCGCTCCCGTCTGTTTTCATTACAGCTTCAGAAAAAGCCTCTTTCATATAAAGCGGAAGAAAAAAGATTTCATGACCTATAGGCATTCTGTCTGTGACTCTCCCAAGAACAAGCTGTATTCCAAAATTTGTAAAAGGATTTTCCCCAAGATAAGGTATTAACATTTTTCTAAAACTTTTTTCAGGAGCTTTATATGCAGAATAATCCACAAGCCCTGGAAAAACTCTGTCAATTGCATCTGTAATTCTGGTTGCACAGTTATCCCATATAAAATCATACCTGTAGACCCTATTTTCCGGCCTGCCATTCTCTTCAAGAAACTCGAACAAAGCTTGCCGTTGTTTTAAATCAAAATCAAGAACCTGTTCAAAAACTTTCCTTCTTTCAACAAGGTAGTAAAAACGCAAAGCCCTTTCAAAAGAACCTATGCTAAGATAATAATCAAGTCTCCCTTCTATAAACTTCAAAACAAAATGATCATCTGAAAAATTAAATGTTCCGTAATTATACATCCAATCAATGTCATTTACAGGATCATAAACACGAAAAGCACTATGCCCAAAAACAGAATAAATTCTATCTCCTGGATAAATAGTTATCATGCTCACTACAGATGAGCGGGAAAGAGTAATTTCATCCTGCGCTGGTACAGTAAAAATTGCTACTACAATAAAAACAGAAGCAAAAACTATTTTATAAAAATTTTTTCTTGCTAAAAAATAATTCAAAATATTTCCTTTTCAGAATAAGTATTACTAGTCCGCAAATTATCGTGGATTTATAAATATATCACAAAAAACAAGATTATAAAAGCAATTTAACAAGAATATAAATTAATGATAAAATAGTTACTACATCTCGCAATAATGTGTTTATAAGGAGCCAAGCATGGGAAAAACTATAGCTGAAAAAATATTTGAATCTCATACAATCGACCAACCAGGAGAAGAAACTTTTGTAATAACGCTGGATGCTGTTTTCTGCCATGAAATTACCACTCCTACAGCAATACTCGACCTTATGGAAAGAAAAATGGATAAAGTTTTTGATCCAAATAAAATCAAAGCAGTAATCGACCATGTTACCCCTGCAAAAGATTCAAAAACAGCACAGCAAGGACTAATACTCAGAAACTGGGCTAAAAAGCATAAAATAAAAGATTTTTTTGATATTGGAAGAAATGGAGTTTGCCATGCGCTCTTTCCGGAAAAAGGGTTTGTGTTACCCGGATTTACAATAATTATGGGAGATTCACACACATGCACTCATGGAGCTTTTGGAGCATTTGCAGCAGGCGTAGGGACAACAGATCTTGAAGTTGGAATACTTAAAGGTGTATGTAGTTTTCAAAAACCCAAAACAATAAAAGTAGAAATCAAAGGAAATTTAAAAAAAGGGGTTTATCCAAAGGATATAATACTTTCAATAATTAGCCTGATTGGAGTAAACGGCGCTACAGACAAAGTTATAGAATTTACAGGCGCTGTTGTTGACAATATGGGTATGGACGAGAGAATGACATTATGCAACATGGCAGTTGAAGCAGGCGCAACATCCGGCATTTGTTATCCTGACATAAAAACAGCAACATATTTGTGGGAATTTATAAAAAATAAGTATAATTCTGTTGAAGATGCAGTAACTGATTTTTCAAAACTTATTTCCGATATTGATGCGGTTTATGAAAAAATTATTGTTTATGATATATCAGATCTTGTTCCGCTTTCAACATTTGGTTATAAGCCAGATCAAGTTAAGCCAATAACAGAAATGGAAGGGACAAAAATTGATCAGGTTTATATAGGCTCCTGCACAAATGGGAGAATAGAAGACCTCAGGATTGCAGCATCTGTTCTTGAAGGGGAAAAAGTTGCAGATAACGTAAGGGGTATTGTTTCACCTGCAACTCCGGATATTTTTAAACAGGCTATTAAAGAAGGAATAATCGATACATTCATGGAATCCGGATTTTGCGTAACAAACCCAACCTGTGGCGCTTGCCTTGGAATGAGCAATGGAGTTCTTGCAGAAGGAGAAGTATGCGCAGCAACCACAAACAGAAACTTTAACGGAAGAATGGGAAAAGGGGGAATGGTCCACTTGATGAGCCCTGCATCAGCCGCAGCATCAGCCATAAAAGGGTATATAACAAATTCCAAACTTTATGAAGCAGGAGAAAATAAATGAAAAATTTTAACGGCAAAGTACTGTTCCTGGATAGAAATGATATAAATACTGATGAAATCATACCAGCAAAATATCTTACAGAAATTGATAAAAAAGCTCTAAAACCATACTTATTGGAAGACCTTAAACTTGATAATTTCTCAACCAATAAAATTATTGAGAAAAAAGCTATTATCACACGAACAAATTTCGGTTGCGGCTCATCAAGAGAACATGCTATCTGGGCACTGGAAGCAAATGATATAAATGTAGTTGTAGCTGGAAGTTTTGCAAGGATTTTCAGGCAAAATATGTTTAATTGTGGCATGGTTGCTACTGAACTGCCATCTGAAGCAATTGATGAAATCTTCAGTATATTCTCTAATGTGGATACAAACATTACAACAGATATTGAAAAGCAGATAATAACTTTATCTGCTAATAAAATAAGTAAAAATTATAGTTTCAGGATATCTTCTTTTGATAAAGAACTTGTTTCTATAGGCGGATGGGTTAATTATGCACATTCAAAATATTAATATTTTTAAATTTTCATAAATAGATATATTATTTTATTGATTTACAGGTTAAAATTATAGAGGATAGTTTTATGGATAATATTGTAAATACAAGCTTCAATCAAAAAGCAGATTTTTTTAATGGAGGATATTTTCTTATAAATCTTTCTGCTTTTGAGGCAGAAAAAAAAATACTTATTCCAGGGCATAGATTTCTACCTTTTTTAAATCCCATGGTAATGCCTTGGGAAATAAAAATAAAAACACAAAGCAATAAAGATCTAAAAATAATTACAGAAGAAACCCATCTTAGAACTCTTAAGCCATTATATTCCCTTTTTGGAGAGGAGAATATTTTATTTCTTCTTATAGATGATAAAGAGGAGAATTCCGAAATAATTCTTGAAAATGAAGACCATTCTTCACATAATCTTTTTTTTACTGCTTATGATTTTTCGCCACTATTCGGAACAGAAGATATAACAAAAAATACCCTTGCGAATTCTGCGCTTATTTTAAGAATAGATGATTGGGATGAAGGGATATATACAGCATCTATAAAAAAAATTGATAAAAACCCTACAAATGCCGGCGAATGGATAAACACGCTTGAAAAAGGATTTAAAAAAGTGCTTTCCGACAAGAAAAAACTTTTACAGGTATCGGAAGTCATGAGTGATGCCTTTATTCATGGAGGAAAAGTATTGCTGGAAGATCCTGTCATAAGCCTGGAGGATTTTTTTGATGTATCTGAGATCAGCGACATAGCAGATATAATACTTGAACACAAAGAAGACCCCGCGCTAATAGAAAAGAAAAATTATATAAGGGAAAAAACCCTCTCGCTCATAAAAACAATTACTTCATGGCTTGAAAATAACGATGAAGATAAAAAAATAAGCCCTGAAACCGTTAAAATTCTTGAAAAACAGATTCTTGTAACAAAAAAAACACTAATAGCAGTACTTGAAGAAATTCACAACCCTTTGTTAACCGAAGAAATGCTTAATACCATTATGGAAATTATTGCAGAATCGGAAAATTTGGTATCAAGAATCAAATAATATCACAATCAAGGGCGTTAAGCGCAATACCACACATTGAAATAATACTGTTTTCCAAAATAGCATCATCAAAATCAAACAAGCTGTTATGCAGCGAAGGATGATCATGTCCAAGACCAGCCCTATAAAAAGCACCAGGTCTTTTATCAAGATAAAAAGCAAAATCTTCTGCTCCCATTGAAGGAACTGCAGAATCTGACCAAAAATCATCTCCAAACAGGTTTTTTATTACTTTACCCAAAAAATTTACACTATTGGAATCATTAACAACCGGAATATAAAGCGGTTCAAGTTTAAAAGTATAGTCAGCATTATTTGCGCTGCAAATACCTTTAACTATTTCTTCAATCCTGTTTTTTAAAAATTCCTGTTTTTCTTTTTTAAAATACCTTAAAGTTCCCTTCATAATAACAGAGTCGGGAATCACATTAGAAACATTTCCCCCATGCAGAGACGTTATCGAAACAACAACCGAGTCCACTGGATTGGAATTTCTGGATACTATTGTCTGCAAAGTTGTTATTACAGAAGCTGCTGTAACAACCGGGTCTACAGCCAGGTGAGGCATTGCAGCATGACCACTCTTGCCTTTTATTTCAATTGCAAAATCATCTACAGCAGCCATCATTGTGCCACTACAACTTTCAAAGCCCCCTTTTTTTACTCCTGGCCAGACATGAAGCCCATATACTTCATCGACCCGCGGATAATCATCAAGAATTCCTTTTTCAACAAGTATCTTTCCGCCTCCACCACCCTCTTCTGCTGGCTGGAAGACAAATTTAATATTTCCCCTAAAATATTTAGTAAGCTGCGAAAGGACATTAATTGCGCCAAGCAATATTGCTATATGCCCGTCATGTCCGCACAGATGGGCGAGCCCTTTATTACAGGACTGCCACTCCACAGAAGTTTTTTCTTCAATAGCAAGAGCATCAATATCTGCGCGGAGAAGAATAGTTTTTCCCTCTTCTTCCCCTTTTATAAAGCCTACTGTATCTGTTTCTATATATGGTTTTGATATATTTAAATTCAATTTTCCAAGATAATTTCTTATTAAAGCTGCTGTCTCATATTCCTTAAACAAAATCTCTGGATTTGAATGGATTTTTCTTCTTATTTGTATAATCTCGCCCAATATAGAATCAACAATGTCATGGATTATTTTTTTGCTTATTTCCTTTTTCATGTTGCTCATCAAACAGTTCCTTTTTTATTTCATGCCAGCATGTCTCGCTGTCAATTCTCCCTTTTAAATAAAGCGTAAGAAGGCCGCGTATTTTTTGAGGGAACCCTTTCCAGTATTCCTGCTGCCACTCCGGTATGGTATCTCTAAGCTCCCTTTGTTCATCCATAGACATTTGACCGTTACTAAAACGTAAAAACTGATCTATCATTTTAATCAGAACATCTTTTGGGAGCCTTTTCCCTTTTTCTGCGGACTTCTTTTCTCTGGATTTTGGATCTGGTACCCATTCATCAAGAAGCACTTTGAGTTCGGCATCACCAATTTCAGGGGCATGCTGTTTTATTATATTTTTAACAAACCCGGTTACAGTCTCTCTTATCTGATCTCTTGAAGCAGAAAGCTGCCTTGAAACCGTGTCTCCGGTTGTATGGGCAAGATGATTGATATCTACCCCGCCAGGACTTTTACTTTTTTGAGCAAGCCTCTTATTAAGCACTTCCTCAATTATCCGAAGCTCATTTTCATCAGCCTTGTTTAATATGAATTCAGCTATATTGTAAAGTTCTTTTTTATCTATCACAGCTATAAATTAATCTCTACAAATGTTTTTATTGACCTATCATATGTTTTTTCCACATCTTTAGGAAAGTAACAAGCAGGAAGCTCTTTTCTTGAAAAATGATAGCGAAGACATTCGCA